>Ga0257114_1000015_pt1 | contig 133505 bp, 145 predicted proteins | sample SI112_10mmetaG_FD_190149 | JGI IMG/M metagenome (GOLD analysis project Ga0257114, IMG submission 190149) | Marine microbial communities from Saanich Inlet, British Columbia, Canada - SI112_10m | ecosystem: Environmental > Aquatic > Marine > Inlet | place: Canada: British Columbia | collected...
TTGAGCATAAAAAAACCCCTACTAAAAGTAGAGGTTATTTGTGTGGTGTATTACATTACCTATATAAAGTTACATAATCTCCGAATTCACTATCGAAATAATTAATTAAGTTGTCATAGTCTCCCGATGTCATACGTTTGATATTACTTTCAACATCTTCTTTAGTGTGTCCTAATTGTTTCCACAATTTCTTAGCTGTGCCGATTAAATAAAACGCATTTCCCTGTGGTCCCGTTAAATCGATTACGATTCCGTTTTGTTTTGGTTTATCTACTATCATTATCTTTTATTTAAATTATCTAATTTAATCCAACCCTCCTTTATTCCTTGTCTACATTCTGCAACACCGAACCCTAAAAATTCATTTCTGTATTTACTTGTAGTCCTTGAATAATCCCAATAGTTCTCATCGAAAACATATTGAGGTCTTTTAACACCTTGAATGTTAAATCTTTTTTCTGTCTTGTAACAAATCTTTGTACCATACGAAACGAACATCGATCCGTTATCATCTGATAAAATTTGTTGATTTGCGAGAGGGTTTCCACCTCTTGATTGCATCGGTTCTAACGATACGAATTTCATTAATCTCATGATTTCTTTTTTATTGATTACTAATACTCAAATATAACACTTTTTTTATTATAACCAACATAAAAAGATAACTTTGTTTGCCGATTAAAATACGGGATGGGCCCTGAACCTTCCGTTACAAAATCTGTTCTTGAAGTTCCTTTACCAAATCCTTAACTTGGGATTGTGTAAGTTGTACGTGTGCGAACATACGATTATGGTCTACATCGGGGTCGATATTCATTTGAACCATAATACCATTCTTCCCACCCGAAAAACGAGTTAATCTGATTTCACTTTCCTTATTACCAAATTCGGTTTCTTTCCGACACTTGATTGATTTCAATTCTGTTGACATAATTTCTATTGTTTAGACTATAAAGATATAACAAATAATTGGTTATACCAAATACATTAGAATAGATCTTGCCAAATAGATTTGACCTGTAGACTCGCCAGGTGATTTGCCAGGTAAACCAGTTTTCAAACAGCGCTGGACCAGCAATGATTCTAATTGGCGGATGCCAAACAAAATGTTTTCTGCAGTATCCAACCACGAAGACTGTTGCAGCTGGTCTTCAAGAAAGTTATTGGCAAAAGAAAAGAGGTTACTTACCACAGTAACCCCTTTTATAACTTTCACATTTAAGTTGTAAACCAACCATATCTTGTTTAACAACACGACAAATATATTAAACAAACACGTAATCAACAACTTATGGGTGTTATTTTAATATTAATCCTGCCAATTACTATTACCTCCAGTGCTGTGTAACTTCATTACATACCTGGCATAAAAAAAACCCTTACGTTAATAAGAGTTTAATTTTCTTGTGAAAGAATTCAAGGGGGTGTAGTCAAACTATATCTGTTTAAGTGGTAAAGTTCAAAGTCGATAAACCCAAGTTTATCTACGATATACTGACCTACACAGTTGGTTTCTTGTAATACATTTTCATAGGGTAGTCCTAATGTACGTTTACAAAACTTTTTTAAATTCCGAATTACGAATCGGTGTGGTACAGAGTGATTGTCTTTAATGGTTAATACCCACTTATCAGACGTTTTTGTTAAATAACCTTTCATGATATATTGTTTTATGATTACCCTACTAATGTAATACAATATTTTGATATAACCAAATTAATATAATATTATTTTGTTGAGTCAAGATTCCTGACATGTTACCCATATTTTATTTGGCAAGGTTTCCTAAAATGTAATACGAACTAAAGGTTCGTCTGAGATCTTGACAATCTATTTGGCAGGTGCCAATTAAAATACTATTCACCATGTATATCCTTCTTGGAAAAATATTAAACATAAAAAAACCCCCACCATTTCTGATGAGGGTAATTTCGACTAAAACTAAAACAAAATTAAACTACTACTTCATATCTTGTACCTTTGTAGGAAAACTTTTTGATGTTGTCCGTTCTCATTGTGAAAACTTGTACCTCTCTTTCGTTATAGGTTGGTAAGAAAGGTTGGATAACTTCTTTTTCTATCGGTTGTCCGTTGTGAATGTACTCGTTACGGATTGACTGATTTTCAAAAGTTTCATACATAAAGTATGTGTTGTCGTTGTTTCGGTGTTTAACTACACAAGGACTAATGTGTTCAAACCAATTTGGTTTACTCTCAAACTCTTGGTTGTTAGTTTTTTTCTTCATACGATTTTCGTAATCGGGTAAACAACGAACATTTTTACTTGACTTTTTTACTACTGAATTGTAGTAGGGGTTGTTTGTCTTTTTCATTTTTACATTTGTAACACTCTCGATGTTTACAAATTCCCCTTTTTCGACTTGTTGTAAGATATTGACTAAAGTGTCTTTGTCAATTCTTTGTGGTGTTTGGTTTTTCATATCCGATGAAATTTAAATGATTTATAATACTCAAATATAAAACAATTATATCATTATACCAAATAAACTTTTGCCGATTAAAATGTAGAATGGGTTTCACGGGACACGAACTTTTTTCTAATGTTCCAAATTTTTCATCAACTTTTTTTGGATACGGGTGATCCAGTTCCTATTCTAATTGGCGGGTGCCAAATAAAATGTTACATGGGCCCTGTAGGTTGAGTGTGGATGCCAAACAAAATGTTACATGGGCCCTGACGGAGATTGAGTGTGGACATAAAAAAACCCCTACTAAAAGTAGAGGTTGTTGTTTTAATTTTAAGATTTCACTTTAGAGATTGGATGTTTTGTATATACCATTATTTGGATTATACCTAAAAGTTTTTTCATCTCCGACATGATTACCCTCTCCATGCCAGTAACTATGACTAACTTCTACTTGACCAAGGGGGTCGATATCCACATCAAAAGTAGTCCAACAATTTTCATCGGTTACTTTTTGTAATTCTGGTAAGTGTTTCTCAACAAACGAGAAAATAAACCTTACAATAGGGTTGGGGTTTTCAGAACGAATTTCATCCTCTTCAAAATTCACACTACCTTTCACATAGTATGAATTCATTAAATAATTCGTTTCTCCATGGTCAAAACTAAAACCAAATTCAATCTTTTCTTTTTTTTCCGTATTGGTGGCCACACTATCTGATAGGGGATCCACCTCTATTAATTTATTCATACTCAAAGATAAAACTATTATACCGTTATACCAAATAAACTTTTGCCAAACAGAATACCAAATCCTGAGATGGTAACTTCGACTCCATACCTCAAGAGGAAGGTTATGTTACGACGTGCACCTTCAAACATTTTAATTGGCGAGATCTTGCCAAATAGAATAACCGAAGACTTTCCCGCGGAGGGAAGGTTTAGTGCATAAAAAAACCCTAACTAATTAAAGTGAGGGTTATTGGTTTTCTTGATTAATGTTTCTTTTTAGAGGGTCGTCTTTTCATACCTTACTTTATGTTTCATTATCGTAATGTTATTATATATCCCAAATGATACCTACTGAAAACCTAATTACAAAATAAGAGAAAGATAAAATAATAATTCCATATTGTAGACGTTCCCCATTTTTACTATCTAACCATTTAAAAAACTTTTCCATAATTAAAGTTTTATAAAGTTAGACCTTAACTTATTGATGTTCTTCATAATGAAACTATGAACTCCCATTACAATAACATAACTGACAACTGAAACGAAACCGATTACACAAGTTGCCCAAAAACCGAACAACAATGTCATTCCTACATCCATTCCACTAATAGTGTTTACTAAATTTTCCATGATACTTTTTTTTAAGTGTTTATTAATTGATTACATAACAAATATAATAATAATTCTATTATATACAATACTTTATTACAAGTTTGTTTGCCAATTAAATTAAGGGATTAAACTGTGCAGTTACAGTGCACACATTCAGCAGTTTCTTTGAGCGCTAAATGAGCGCAACAGCAGGTGGATTTTAGTTGGCACGTGCCAAATAGATTAAGGGAGGATGCATATAAACTTCGGGGGAAACCATTACAAATAAAAAACCCCACCTCAATTAAGAGATAGGGTTTATCCATTGTTATCAGTAATCAATAACTAAACACGAATGAATATCTTCTTGTCGTTTCGACGTTTATAATTATAGATATCCTCAATCATTCTAACATAGTCAGATTGATTACCACAAATCTTGAAATAGTGGGGTATGATTTCAGATTTCTTTATGAACTCATTTGTATTAAACTCATTCTCATACTTGTTTAATATACTTAACATACTACGTACAAAAATAGTACGTGAATATCCTTCGGGGAAAAACTTTTGTAGTGAAGTAATAAACTCTCCCCATTGTACCGCTTTACTATAACTACTTATCCTGAATTGACCATTGTTGAATTGGTCTTTACGAGTATTAGTAAAAGTACCATTGGTTAAAAGGAACATACTATCAGTTAAACTAAAATGGGGGAATACCTCCATATATTGTTTCAACTTAATATAGTTACGATTACCTTTAGATACATAGAACTCCAAGAAATCTCTACGTGACCAAGAGGATGAATTGGTATTAGACCTAATTACCTCTTTTTCTCCATAGTTGTTTACTTGAAGATAATAGATTCCTTTACCACTCATCTTACTCGCGTGGTATCGGTGTTGTCCGTCAATAATTTCCATTTTCTTATTGACTACGATAGGATTTACAAGAAGTCCCTCATTGGACATACTCTCATAAATTTTCTTAACTCGACTCATATTAACTGGTCGGTTGTTTTCCATTAACTTGAACATATCCAAGTTAGTTGTGTACTTGACAGTCATGTCACTTTTCGGTTTCATTGTTTTACTCGACATAATAAAAGTTGTTCGGTATTATCTCCCCGTCCGCGGTTTTAGTTATTGATTGAGTACAAACATACAAATACTTTTTTTAATATCCAAATATAACTGTAAATAGTTTTTACTATTCCGCCAAATAGATTTTAAAATGAAGAGATATGTGACTCGAGTTATGATCAGGATCCTGAGGTGAATCAGACTTTGATTGGCACCACACCCTCAGATCACAGACGACAGTGGGACCTGTTGTATTTTATTTGGCACCCTCCCCACTATGTAGGGGTATGGGGGGACCCCCCTGCAGGACCCCCTCCCGTATCCCCCCTTATATAAGGGTATTTTCGACTTCTCCAGAGGGGGGTCAGAACCGTGACTGAAATTTTTTTGGAATTTTTTCGGAAAATGGGTAAAACCTTTACATAGTAAAAAGGGGGTAAATCGAAAATAAAAATTTTGGGAGTTTTTCGTAGAAATCGAGAATTGTCAAAAAGAAGATATTTATATAGAAAGATTATAACTATGATTTTAATTTCAGAGGCCATGGGAAGACCCAAAGGATCTAAAAACAAGGGTACTATTATGAACCAAAGCAAGGATTTGGAAAAAAGAATATTTGATATATTATCTATTTTCGCACAAAAGGGGTTTTTTGATTTTACTGTGGCGGCTGTCGATGACAAAGCGGTGATGGATACGAAAGATTCAAAACTAATATCTTTATACAACGAGTTAGTTCCAAAACTAAGACAGTATTCTTCTCAGAAGGTGACCTCAACTACGGGAGGTGAAACTGGTAACATTCATAAAGTTTTAACTAAACTATATGGAACATTCTCAACTGCAGAGGAATTGAATAAGGCAATGGGGTTCTTGTTATATGTTCAACGTAGAAAATTATCTAATGATAATGATATTCCCATGTCAGATGATCTTGATAGAGATCAAGTGAGAAAACTATATAAGGATTATGAGAATAGATCAACTAATCCAGTATCACTTAACAACCCTAATAGTCCCATACAAAGTAGACATAAGGATGGAGATCCTCATCCTACACTTAAAACAAAATCACAACAGAAAAATAATCTAATGTCTGTAATACCGGACTATCTTAAGAATCATCTAAAGTTAGATGATAATGAAATTGCATCAAGACTTGACGCGTTATTTAGTGAGAAACGTGAGAACACTGAATTAAGACCTTCTGATGATGAAGAATTTGAGTCTTGGGAAAAACTTCAAGAACACATAGTAAGGGATTTTAAAAGATTTCTTTAACCTTTTACATAGTAAAAAGGGGGTATTTGACTAATAATAATATTTTACGTATGTTATGTAATGTAAAATATATATAAGATGGAAAAACAAGAACAAAAAGTACCTGAAACAATTTCATTAACAACAAAAGAAGGATTTCTAATGTTTTTAGAAGATATGACTCAAGAATATGTAGATTCTATAAAAACTAAAGACGAACTTAGTGTTGTAGCATTATTACTATGGGGTAGAATGGTTAAGTATGAGGAGGAAGAAGATTATAGGATCTGTTCAATAATAAAGGAAAAGATGGGTATGGTGAATGTTAAAGGGAAAAAACTATTAAAGGTATAACCTATACCAATCGTTGTGGTGGAGTAAGTGTAGTTCTTGTCCACTTATGACCATACATTTCATAAACCTCTATATTATCATCACAATATTCTCTCATTAAGGGGGAAGTATATCTCCAAGGATATTCTAATGGAGTTTCATTAAATATATTAACCTGTGAGGTCGTACTAAAGATATAATCAGGATCGGTGGGATCCTCATGTAACCACTTACCAATTATATGACCTTTCTGTTCTATAAGGGAAAAGTAAGGGGAATATACATTTGTTAGTACACCTGACATATTAGGACTCATATACTCAATGAATAAGTCTACGGGCATTTGTAATTTATAATCGTTTATTAATTTATAAAGACACCACTTATCAACGATATAAGAGTGTGCACCTATACCTATGTGGGATTTTGGTATTTGAAATAAATCATCAAGTGGATCACCTACAATTTGGGGGGAAGTCCTACCAATCCAAAATATGTCACAATACCTTTTATGTAGTCTCTCTATGAGTAATTTATATGTACCATCATATATGTAATCAATAAGATTATCATTTGGACGAGCATCATCCTCAAGTATGAGAAATTTTCTACCATGTCCTGAATTTGCAATCTCCCATATATTTTTATGTGCAAGTCCAATACCTATCATATTCTCCGTAAGACCCGGCTGACTACCCTTACCTTGTTGAAGATCGTACCATTCACCCTTCATCTCACCACTTTTAAGTAGTTTACCTATATCAAAGTGACCTTTCTTATAATTTACTGAATCAATAAATTCATAATTAAAACCATCGAAGTATTTCCAATCATCAATAAAGGATTGTCTTCTCTCAACATTATCAGGATCACTAATAACGAATATTCTGTCACATCCAAAGTTGTGTAAATCTATCTTTTTGTGTACGTACATACCCATAAATATAGTACGTATAAAAGTTTTTAGGTGGGGTTTATGGTTAAATAATAATTTCGTAATATTTATATAGAAACATAACACAAGATGAATAAAATAAAACTTACAGAAGAACAATTAAATAGACTTGTAGAAACTACCACTGTCTTTAAAGATGAACACAAAATGAAAGAAGATGTTGATTCGGAATTAGGTGAACAAACACAAGCCATAATGAAAGCATTTAAAAAGGCTGAAGAAGATAGTAAGAAATGTGAATGTAAGTGTAACAAAGACGGTGAAGACTGTAAGTGTCCTCCTGACTGTAAAGACTGTGACTGTAATAAGGAAGAAGAAACTAAAGAGGATTGGAATCCTAATGCATCTGTAGGTACACAACCTGGTGGATTAATGCAAGGAGCTCACTTTCCTAAATGGATACAGGAAAATAAAAATAACTTTAAAAGATTAATTAAATAATTATGCCATACACTAACGCATCAGACGCACGAATAGGAACAAATCAAGTTAGAAGTAATATAACTCACATAAATTCATTAATAGATGCGGAAGTAGCTAAAGGTGGAGAATTTATTATAGTAGGTCCACAGTACATAACAGACCCTATGATCACAACACTAAGAAATAAAGATTACACTGTAACTACAAAACAGGATTCAATGGGGTCTTATAAAGAATACAAAATATCGTGGTAATGAAAAAAATAACTTTAACAGAAGAACAATACAGTAGATTATTTGAACCTAAAGTGGTTTCAGAACAAAATGAATCAACGTGGGTATCTATGGATGATGATGAGAAGAGAGAATATCTTCAGTCATTCACGTCTGATGGGGATAAAATCGAACAGATGTTACGAAGTCCTGAAGATCCTACAAAGGAATTCGAAGGAATGAGTGATGACGGATCAATCGGTGATATATCCGTTGAACGGTCAACTGCAGAAATATTAGATGATATGGATGGAGATATAGAAGAATTAAGAAGATCTATTTCAGTAATCAAATCACGTATGTAAAAATAAGGGACTTAATTGTCCCTTTTTTTATGCAATAAAAAAACACAATAGTAATATGGAAAGTATTATAGTATCGGGGTTAATAGTAGGTTCAGTAGTTTACTTAGTATACCATATGTTAAATAGACATAAGAAATGCGGGTGTGGAACCTGTGTATGTTCAGGTCAGTTTAGAAGATGATTTATAAAGTAAAAATAACCTACTTCAACGATGAGTCTTTTATAGGGGAGTTTGATACATCAGATATCAAATGGACTATGGAAGAATTCCAAAGAAACAGAAAACCTTTTCAATGGACAATCATTTAAGTGACAGCTCTACCCTTCATCTGTTCCCAATCTCTTACAGTACGTACTTCATCATTAGTCGTCTCAGCTGAACTCAACACGAAGTTATTTGTTCCGAGTTCATAAGTGAGTCTAATTATTGCCGATAAGTCCTTAGGGAAACAATGACCACCAAATCCAAAGTCTCCATCATGTCCAGGTACTGACCAATGAGATTGACCTAATCTCTGATCTATAGTGGCATATTCTACTACCTTGTCATAATCAATCTCCAACTTATTACATAACTCGTACATCTCGTTTGCAAAGGAGACCTTTACAGCGAGGAACGTGTTCGTTAGGTACTTGACCATCTCGGCGTGTGTAGAACTCGTTTTAATGATCCGTGAGTTAGGGAACACTTTAGAGAAGATCTGTTTTAGGTCAGTAGTATATGGTCGGTTACCACCGAGAATTATTCTGTCTTGATTATCATAGTCTTTTACTGCATTCCTCTCGGTTAGAAACTCAGGATTAAAGACTATATTAAGAAACTCATATTTTAGGTTTAGTTTTTCTGTGGTCCCACATATAACTGTAGATTTTAAGACGATAGTCTTAGGTGAATCAGTTATTTGATTGACCTCCTCTAAAACCTCTTCTATAATGTCAGTATTACAACTCCCATCAGTATTCATAGGAGTTGGTAGACAGACAAAGATATAATTAGAGTTTAATACTAAGTCTCTTAAAGTTGAGTTGTGATCCGATTTATATTTATCGTACGTTAGTACGTCATAATGGTTCTTAAATTTTTGGTATACTGCATTTCCGACAAAACCTTGTCCTATTACTCCTATCATACGTAATTTCTTGTTTGTAAATATTCTTTTAAGTTTATTGTTGTGTAGTCGTCCCCTACCACTCTGTGTAGTTTTGAGGAGTCTAATCCGTAACGTCTATCGTGTCCTAATCTATCAGGTACATTATTGAACTGTACGGGTTTTTTTAATATATCTCCTATCATACGTAATATTGATTTGTTTGTATAACGATCCCCCGATCCGATATTCCATATACCGTACTCTTCCTTCATTAGTTTGAGTATCATTTTCACGTTATCTTCCACCCAAATCCATTCTCTCACCTGACATCCGTCTCCGTAGATTGGTACGGGGATTTCTTGGTAGATACATTCCATTACCGTAGGTAAGAATTTCTCTAAGTGTTGATGGTCCCCATAATTGTTACAGGTCCTTGTGATAAGGTATGGAATACCATACGTCTTATTTGCTGAGATTACTATCTGATCCGCCGAGGATTTTGAGGCGGAATAATAAGACGATGGTTTACATACGTCCCCCTCTTTAGATAAATGGTTTAATCCATAGTGACTCTCCGTTAAGTCTCCATAAACCTCGTCCGTTGATATTTGTACGAACTTCTTCAGTTTAGTCATCCTACGTGCAACTTCTATTAAATTATACGTACCTAATATATTTGTTTGTATAAATGGTGTACCATCCTCTATAGAATTATCTACGTGTGACTCCGCCGCAAAGTTTACAATGTAATCTACATCCCCTATATCTTCGTAAGTAATGTCACATATGTCCCGCCGAACGATTCTGACCCCTTCGGGGAGTCTTTCAGGGTTGGATGCATAAGTCATTTTATCTACCACGATAATCTCATGGTTCGTCTTGTTTGTTTGGTTACGTCGGTATAATAAGTTTACAAATGAAGTACCTATAAACCCCGCACCACCTGTGACGAGTATTTTCATTAAATTTAAAAAATTACATTGTAGACTACAAAACATATATAACCACCGAATATGGTAAGTAATATTACGTTCTCTAGTTTTATCTTATTCTTCATGGGACATTTTATTATCTACATTTATACTTAATATACGTATTATATTTATGAAAGTCCACCCCGACCTAAAAAAACCTCTCTCGACCCCTTCGGGGAGTGAATTTGTATATATTTATAATAAAACTTTATAAGTGATGAAAAAAAAGACATTATTAGAAGACCTTAAAAGAATCCACACCCTAACTTATGGTGGTCAGAAGACAGATATGATTGTTGAGGGATTATTTGATGGTGATGACACGAAAGCGGATGAGGTTTCCGACGATGTTAGTGCATTCATGGACAATCTAAAACAAAGTTCTATTAGTGGGTTATCCCAAGAAGAGAAAGGTGATATGGAATACAAGAAAACTGTTGAATCCATGCAAATATCACTAGTATTGTTAGGTTATGAGTTACCTGTACATGGTATAGACGGTTTATTTGGTCCTGAAACTGCAAGTGCGGTAAAACAATTCATGAATGATAATCAAATAGAGGTTAGTAGTGAGGAAATGTTAATGGTTACCCCCGAAGTAATGGATTTATTAACTAAAAAAATACAAGAAAAGGGTATTAGTAGTGAAGATCTTAAAAAACACGTAAATAAACCGTTAAAACACGATGGTTCCTTAGGTGAAAAGACTGATGGTATAACAATTGCCACTTATTTAATGAAAAAGAACTATTCTAAAGCACAATCCGCAGGTATTGCCGGTAATTTGTACGTGGAATCGGGTTATAAAACTGGTGCCATAGGGGATAACGGTACTTCTTATGGTTTAGCCCAATGGCACAAGACAAGATGGGAACGTTTGAATGAATTTTGTGAATCCGAAGGGTTAGATCCGTCAGAAGCGGAGTCTCAACTCATATATTTGGATTGGGAACTACGTACACGTGAAAAAAGAGCGTATAAAGAGTTAATGAAGACCGATACTCCTTATGATTCGGCATTTGCATTTGCAAAGTACTTTGAAAGACCACGTAGAATAAATCCTAAGAGAATGTCTAAGGCAGAAGAGATTTATAACCGTTTACCGTAATATGAGGGTAGTTATAACCGAAAATCAACTAAAAAACATCATTTTAGAGAAAAAAAAGACTAAAAAAGAGGAAAAAGAGGACAAATTTGACCGTATTTCCTTCTATTTGGACTTTTATAAGAACTTAACACCTGATGAATTTGACATATGTAAGAAGGGTGATGAGATTATCATAACAATACCGCATAAAAAAGAGGACTAATGTCCTCTTCATTATAAAGAATAACTTTTTTCAGTTATTCCTTTGATTTAGGTTTCCTACCTTTTCTTGATTTACCTTTTACGGCATCGATCACATCTCCTGTTTGGTTAGTTAAGTTTTTTGCTGCCTCAGTAACATCACTTAATTCTTCCTTTACTCGTTTAGCTCTACGCTTAACTTCTTTAACAGTGTCTTTCACATCTTCGACTTTGTCTTCGACAACGTCAGGGATATAGTCATTGTCTTCATCCTTGATCTTACCTTTCTTGATAAGGATAACTACTACTCCCGCTCCAATTGCTAATAGCAATAAAATAATTAAAAGTGTTTTCATAAACTTGATTTTAGTAAAAAGTACGAACAAATTTATAAAATGTCAAGTATTAATGAAAAATACCGACTAATATTAGATAAACTATGTAATTGTATATGTTATTTCAGTATACTTATTAATATGAGACACATTCTAATATTAATATCATTCGCGCTACTAACGACAAGTTGCGGGACTTTTAAAGTATCAACATTGAACTACGACCCAATCTACGATTCAAATGGAAACGAGATAGAGGTTACAGTAATTAAATCACAAGGTCAGTTCGATAGATTACTTAGAACAGATTTTACATTCAGATATAATTACGCACAGTATGCACTAAGTCAACCCCGATCATTTGATTGGAACAACAGGGTGTTAGGTTATAGAAATAACTTTTACAACCCATATGGTTTTAATATGTGGGGTACTTCTTATTGGAATAGAGATCAAATGTGGAATGACTGGGTATGGGGTTATACTGGTTGGAATTCTTGGGGTTCGCCACATAGATGGTCACCATTCGGATACGATAGATGGGGATATAATATACATTATGGTTGGAATAACCATGGATGGGGATACAACGGATACTACGGTAATGGTTGGAATAACTATTATGGTAATGGATGGAATAACTATTATGGTCAAAATAATTGGTACGGAAGACGAGGTAGAAACAATGTATCATACGTCAATGGACGAAGAGGTAGTACTATGAGTATACGAGATAGAATAGGTCAATCATCAATGATTCAGTCAACTAAACCGAGAACCATTAAGAATAATAATGATGTGGTTATTGATAAGGAAATAATTAAACTTAGGAGAAATAACCCTAACATTAGGATCATAAACAACCCACCGAATAATAACACAAAACCAAGAGGTTATAGTAGGCCAGAACTTAACAATAATAACAGGAATAATAATAACACAAGACCTGTCATTAGAAACAATAGTAGACCTAACACAAATACAAGATCAAATAATAATGTAACACCTACCCGAGTAACTCCACAAAGAAGTAGTGGTGGGCCGGTAAGGATTAAACGAAATCAGTAAGTATGTTTAGTCGACCTGTATTATTTATACTCATGAGTATGTTACCATTCATAATGTTTGGTCAAATGTGGAAAGAGAAAGATAAACATTACCATTACGGTGCCGGTGTAGTTGTATCCGCAATAACATACGAGTATGTCTATAGGAAAACCGATAACAAAAATAAGGCACTAATATATTCATTAGGTTCCACCCTGTTAGTTGGTACTTTAAAAGAGTTGGTTGATCACAATCAAACGGGAAATAGATTTGACGGTAGAGATTTATTAGCAACCACTTATGGTGGATTAACCGTCGGGTTTACATTTACTTTATTTAGAAAAAACAAGCGTCCTAAACAGAGAAAGTAGATATTTATTAATATGAATGTAACTATAACAGAAAAACAACTCAAAAACCTGACTCAGGGATTATCTGAAGATTTAGACTATCATAAAGTCAGTGATGCATCACCTGAAAAAGACAACTATATTATGTCTCAAAAAAACGAAGAAGATGATGTAGATGAGGGTAGTCGAACACTCGCAAGAACACGTAAGAAAAGATTATTTTCTAAGGCGGAGATTATGGCAAACCCTAATAGATACAAACTACACGATAAAAAATTAAAAGGACTTAATGAGTCGGAAGTTCTAAAATACACAAACCCACTATCAGCAGAAATATCAAAAAGTTTAGATAAGAGAGGTAAGAACGGTAAACCAAGACAAAATATTTTTAAAATTATTACAAATAATACAACAAGATACTACTCCATAGTAGGAGATACTCTTATTACGGGTAAAAATAACTTAAACTTCAAAAGTGTAGTCAAGAAAAGTAACGGAGACATGATTTTTTATAGATATGTCAAAGGCGGTACAGAACCTCACAAAATAGACTTCAGTAAAATGAAAGATGTCTTGATGAGAATGTCTAAAGGACAATCCAAAATAAGTCCGGGTTTCGGTATATATTTTTACAAAGTTTAATACTAAATAGAATAGGTAATTACACTTATTTCTTTTACAATAATATTACCTTCAGAATCATTAACTAACTCCATTTCAACATCTTCATCGATACCGATCATACCTTTTGGTTCCTCGTTTTGATAATCTGTTGAATCCCAATCAACCTTAATTGTAATATACTCTTCAGTAGGGTCTTCACTACCTTCAGGGTAATAAACAACCTCAACATCAAGTTCTTCAGGACCTTGTACGTCATAAACTGACATACTTTTAATACCCCAACTACGATGTTCTTGATCGATTCTAAAACTTAATGTATATTCTAAACCATACCCAATATCTTCAATCTCTTGACCGTTAAATTTTAAATCAGATGCATAGTTGAAATCTATTTTACATTTCATTTCATATCTGTCATCATTGATTGCTTCATTAATCTCGGTAGACTCTAAACCTTCAGTAGAAACATATTCTGTTACTTTGCTCATTTGTTCTGTTGTTAAGACAATTTTCTTCATTGTATGGTTGTTTTTATTATAAATATATGGGTTTTACTATTTATCTGTCCATCTTTATAATTCAAATATAAAAAGAATTATTTGGATATTACAAAAATATTATAGTATATTTGTTATAAGTTATTAAACGATATGAGTTATATAATTGGAAAACCTTGTGTAAGTGTGTGTGATACTGTTTGTGTCGATGTTTGTCCCGTTGATTGTATTCACGGACCTATAGATATGGAAGGTATGGGATCGGAGGTAACTGAAATGTCAAAAGAACAATTAAAAGATAAACAACTATTCATTAATCCTGAAGAATGTATTTTATGTGGTGCATGTCTACCCGAATGTCCTGTAGATGCAATATATGAAGACGAGGAGGAATCGATATCCGTTGAGGGTGACGATGAATCCGTTAAAAAGAACTACGAATTTTTCGGATTTAAATATAATAACTAAAATAAAATATCATGAAACCTATTTTAAAAATATCATTAATCGTATGTTGCGCTTTACTTACGGCAACATCATTCACAAATAAGTTTAAGAGAAGTGTAATAGAACCGACAGTTTTAGAGATAAAACCCGTGGGGTTATTAGATATGGATGTTGAGTATTCATTACCTGTAATTACTGAAATAATAAAACCAAATCAAACAGAGATGTTCTTAGAGGCCGTCGGTTTTAAAGAATCGGGTAATCGATATGACATAGTTAATAAGTTTGGTTATATGGGTCGATATCAGTTCGGTAGAGGGACTTTAAAGGGTTTAGGGTATAAACTGACACAAGAGGAGTTTTTAAACTCACCAGAGGTACAGGAAAGGGCAATGATGGACCTTTTAAAACATAATAAGAAGAAACTACAAAAATATATAGACAAGTACGAAGGCGATACTGTTCATGGTGTTTATATAACAGAGTCGGGTGTTTTAGCCGCGGCTCATTTAGGAGGTCAGGGCAACGTAAAAAAATTCTTTAGACGAGGTAAAAAGTTTAAAGATGGGTTTGGTACAGGTATAACGACCTATATGGAAAAATTCGCGGGATATGATCTTGAATTATATTAAGAAATAGGACCTGTAGATTTATCCTCTAAACTATCGTAATCCTTGTCGAAATCCATACCATCACTATCCAAATCTATCCATGCTGGTTCTGCTTGAGTTTTCCATGTATTGTGTGAGAATATTAGAATACCTGAACTTCCATCACCTGGATCAAGAATATAAAAATTAGTGTTATCGTCGACACTTTGACTTTTAGAATATACTCCAAGAATGTATTGAGGAGGTAGATCACCTGAACTTATTTTAGATGAGCCATCTTCACTATCTTTATTAAAATCAAATACACCATAACCTTGTTCAGATGTTATCTCAAAATAATCAGGACCATAGGTGATGTTGTTAAGTTTTGACCAACTACCTCTCTTAGCATCGAATATACCGAACTTACCTGAATTATTATCTTGTACGACTTTAATATCTTTATCTTGTTGAGATATAAACATAATACTGAAAGTACTTAACATTAGTGATGTTAGTATATCACCCACACTAGATCCCGATCTCTCAAGTCTCTGAACTAAATAATCACTAACCGACTTACTTCTTTTCTTTAACAAATAAATAAAAGTGTCGTACTCTTTAATGACATCAGTTGGGTTACCTTGATCTAAATGTACTTCAAAATATAATCTTACATCTTGATCAGACAGTGAATTAAAAGAACGTATTTTGTGAAGTTCACCACCTCTATTGATAAATACCCTTTTAAGTTCAGGGTCTTGAATAACGAAATCGTATTCACTATTAGGTTCCTCAGTTATTCTACGTATTTTTCTATCTAAATCATCAACCTTAAGGTCCATTTCTTTAGACTCATCAAATCTTTCAAAACTTAGTTTATCTAATGCACCCTCCGCCCTCAATTGTGGGTATATGTGTAATAAAGATTTCGCCTCGTCATCAGGATCGTCAATTGAAATTAACTTATCGTGATTCGTATTTGATCCATTTGTAAGTCTGAAAGGGAAACCATTTTCCGAATTCTCTAATTTCTGTAATGCGCCTAAATGAAATTCATTGTCCGCTGATTTCGTTTCGTCAATAACGAAATAGAATGTTCTTGCGGGTGTGCGACTTCTATAACTTTGCCAAAGATTGGACATACTGTCCTCACCTTTAAAATTTGTTACACACCATTTATTAGAGGTACTAAAATTTTCGGCAGCTAACTCCTTTTGATAGAATCCAAAAGAAACTGAATCTCTTTGTGTCTTAGGTTTATATATCCTAAAACCATTTCCATCATCATGTATCTTAAATTGGTTACCGAACCACAATTTTTTGGATTCTTCAGCCCATTCTTTTTTACCATTTTTAGGATCTTCAAAAAAGTATGATTTTTTCTTAGTACCAATACCTATCCCAAACTGAGCAAATAGAGTACTAATTTGTGGAAAACTATAAGCGACAATGTCTTTAAGTTTATTTGGTAGGAATTCGTCTCTCCCATTTTGACCATTGTACTTTTGAAGAAAAGATACTATTTCAGGTCTTTTAAGACTATTTAATTGGTCCTTTAAAGGTTTAATTCTATTTCCTTCATCATCAGTTCCACCCATAAATCTACTAAATATAAATTCAGTTATTTCGGGAGTAACTCTATCATCCTGACTATTCCACTTTTGGTGTAGGGCATTAAGAAGTTTTTTGTTTTTAACTTCTTCGACAATTAGGTCGTACATTATACTTTTAAAATCCATATAAGAAATGTTTTCTTATATAAATATATGGGTTTTAAGTTATAGTCGACGGTAATTGAGTTGAGATTGATAATTTAATCTCATCAATTTCATCTAATGCAGTTTTAAGAGTTCTTTCGACTAACATTAGTTTCATAATGACCTCCGCGTTTGGGTTAGAGTGTTCACTTATAAGATTATTTAAAACCATATTTTTAACCACTTCCTCATTATGAGAAACCTTAAGTCTATTCTTCTTTCTCTGATGATATTTTCTTGAATTTTCTTTAGTACAGGAGACACAATAGATACTGTGACCATCGTTCATTCTCTTGTTCTTGTAAAACTCTGTTAGTGATAAATCTTCTTGACAACCACTACATTTTTTCATATCTTTTTTCATATTCTTTATTATAATATTCAAAATTACTTTTACAAAAGTATGTATTAATTAGGATATAACCAAATACATTATGGAAAAACTTTTATTTAAACAAGGGTATTATTCAGTATATGAAGTAACTGTCAGGAGTAAAACTAAGTATAGGGTCGATAGTGGGAAGACATTATTTGTTGCAAGATTTAATAAGTATATTCCAAATCCATATCGTGATATTAAGGATTTCACATCATTAACTAAGGCCAAGGAATATGTTTCTAAAAAATTAAAGAAGAGTAAATCGGTAAAGAAAAAGAAATTAGATAAAGTACCTAAGTCTTTGTATTTAGTTTTGTTAAAAGAAGAGAAGTCAGGTAAGACATTTGTTAAAGTGGGTATAACCTCAAAAAGATTTATAATGAGACGATTCTCTAAAAAATACGGATATGAAGGGTATACGTTAGAGTCCATCCTTCGTAGGTTAGATACCCCACTGGCCGAGAGATTGGAGGGAAGTATTAAACTTACCCTAAAAAAGAAAAGATCCGTAAAAAGTTACAGACCTTTGTTAGAAAATTTTGGTGGTTACACTGAATGTTACGAATATGGATCTTTAGAAACCATATTAAAAGTGTTTGATTCGGCGACTAAAAATGTTTAGCCTATACCTAACCAACCTAAGAATTTATCAATGATATCACCGTGTTGAGATTTACAAGATTTCATTATCTCAATCTCTTTCTCAGTTAATTTTGATGCTGTGTTTGGACCCCATACGCCGTCTACAGGGTATAATCCTTTTTTACTTTGGAAGTTTTCGATTGCAACCTTTGTTCCGTCACCATGTAGTCCATCTACTTTAAGTTTAGCACCCATAGATTTATTTAAGAAACATTGTACTGCCTTCTTAAAGTTTTTTTCTTCCGTCTGTTCGGTCACTAATTTCTCTTCAACAACGTTGTCAAGAATTTTTTTCATTTGACCTTCTGTAAAAATATATTTTTTCATATTATATAAGTATCACTTTAAAAAGTTTGATAGATATCCACCGATACGTTCTGCACGTTGGTTGAGGAGTATTAACTCTTTTTTCGTTAATTTATTTTTCTTAAGGTAATCAATACCAATAGTACCAATACATTTATTAGTTGCTATGTCGTATAGTGCAACTGCGTATGTGGAAACTGTCCCTGTACTTTCCGCAGCCCCTTTAAGACCGTATGTCGCGACTTTAGGGTCATTAAAATCGGTTATGTATAAATGACCTTCGTTCATTAATTGGTGGGTAGACCTCTGATATAAACTTATTGGTATGTTTGAGAAGATGTGACCCACGTTACTGACCCCTGGAGAACAACTCTCATACATAACAGAGAATTTTTGAATAGATTTATTGGTAAGTAGATAGTGTCCACCGTTGTGATACATTTTTACCCAAACTCGATCCCCTTCCAACGTGATTCTAATGTCATCTAATTCATCCAAAATCGTCGCAGATTGCACGACTTCATTTTTTATAGGATCTATTGTACCTTTTTTCCTTAACCTTGATTTAACGATCTCAACGATTGTTGGACCTAACACTGCGGTAATGACCGCGACAATTATAACTCCTATCATTTCTAATGTATGTGAATCCATATAAATTTATATATTAATAAATACACGTTAAATCAACCTTTATCAACATAAAAATAAAATTTTTAATTTATTGCTCAATAAACTATTAAATAATGGGTCCACACCTCATATATCCTTGAAAAAAATCTTTTATTTTCTTATATTATATGTAAATCATATTTATCATATGATGACTTTTGTTAAAATTTCCAATTAATGACTAAAATAATTAATCTTTTCGGGGGACCGGGTATAGGTAAATCTTCCATATCGGCAGGATTAACATACAAATTAAAAAAAAATCACATTAGTTGTGATAACCCCTACGAGTTCCCAAAACTATTGGCTTGGGATGAGAATCACTCGGCGATAAGGGATCAACTCTTTGTGTTGGCGAACCAACATAGAGGGATTGTAAAGTCTTACGGTAAGGTGGATTATATAATATTGGACTCACCAATAATTTTATCTTTAACATATAAAAGTTATTATAAATCTACTCAATACCCTGCCACGTTATATGGGGATACCTTTGATAAGTTGTTATTAGAGATACACAATCAGTACGATAATATCAACATAGTACTCGAAAGGGGTGTGGGTGTTCATAATAACGATGAAAGATACCAAGACTTAGAACAATCGGTAGATTTAGACACGGTAATTGAAGAATCGTTGAGAAGACACGAATTACCATATCATAAAATAAAAGTGGATGATAACACTCTAACAAATATTTTAAATTTATTATAATGTATCAAAGAATAATCAAACTATCTATTGTTTGTCTCTTTATTGCGACGCAATCTGTTTTCGGTCAGGTAAAAACATATAAAGGTAAATTATATACTGTAATATACTCTGAGGACTACGAACAACCATTACAAGTCACTTATAAAGTTATGTGTCCCACCGGTGAAATAAGTAGGGATGGTATGGATTTTTGGAAACCTTCTGGTTGGAAAACCTCAGATAATGAGGATTACAAGGCAAACATATACGACAAAGGTCATATGGCTCCTGCGGCGGCATTTAATTGTTATGATAAACAAACATTAAAAGAAACGTTTAATTATCTTAATTGTGCATTACAACACCAATCGTTAAATAGGGGTCCATGGAAAGAACTTGAGAGATTTGAAAGAGATTTATCTAAAGTTTTTGAAAAGGTTGAGGTTGACATTACTATTCATTTTGATAATGAACCTGAATTTGTTGAGGGGGGAGCTCAGATCCCAAGTGGGTTTACTAAGGTCATTGTCTCGGGAGATCACAAATGGACTTTCTATTTTGATAATGTAAATCTGAAGGGTAGAGATTGGAGTGATTTCCAAATACCTAATAAAAAACCCATACTTCGTTAAGAATTAATGAGATATCCCTCGAATAGACGTAAAGGTGAGTACATCAATGATGAACTTTATCTAATACACGCGAAATATCCACAAGATAGAGTTAAAGACCCCATAGCAATAAAAGAATGGTTAGGTGTGGATTATGTTTTTAAATCACATAGAGACCACACCTTCATTTTTTGTGAGTTGATTGAATGTGTTGAATGGGAAGACGTTACTTAACGCTTATTTTTCTTACCCTTTTTTTAGGTTTGACCGAATTATAGATACTTTTGAAATTATCCACAATATGTTTGAATATTGCGGCCATTTCGTAGTTTTCATTTTCTTCATTCTTTTTCCAAAGAATGGTTATCAAACTAAGTAATTCGTTTTCCGTTATCTTAATCTTACCCCCTATTGCTGTATTAACAACTTTAAGGGCTACATAGGATAATCCTCTTTTTTTGTCCTCCGTTAAACTGAAGTATCTCGTTACCTCAATAGTTTGACTAACTTTATTACTAATTTTGTCGATAAGTTGTACGAACGACGGATGATTGATATCTACATTAATTCCCATAAGTTCCTCGTTTATTAATAAATATCTGTTAATAATGATTACTATTCGAAGTGAGTATTATTTTCCCCACTTTCCTTCAGATACTATTTGGCAGATAACCCCATACACCGATAGGTCTTGGTAGGTATCTTTTACAGATTCCCCAACATTGTCTTTGTTACCTAATAGAACTAATTGTTTTAGTCTTTGGATCTTATCGTTCATTCTAAACCACAAACCCATTTGAGACATTTTACGGTCTTCTTTCTTTTCTAATGTAGTACCTAATGAAATATTATCGGGACCGTAATTAGATTGTTTTAAACAAAACAATTCATACTGTTCTTGCATAATATTTTTAAACATCTGAGTTGTTTCGGGGTAGTTAGATTCAACTTCAGACACAACATCTGATGTTACCACTTTTGTTACTAATTGTTCTTCCATATTAAATTTGTTGTTTGACATATTATCGTCTATTTATAGTTTATATAAAGTATACGTAAAAAAACTTATAATATCAAATATTTATAAATAAACAACAGATTATGGCATCCAAAAAATCAAAAGAGTCAAAGAAACCCGAAAAGTCTCAAAAACCAAAAAATCAACAATTAATTCAAATGTTATCATTTAGAATTGTACCCGCTTATTTCAAGGAGATTGAAAAGGTGGCAGATAAAAAAGACATGACGGTCTCTAAATTGATTAGATCATACATTAAAGATGGTATGCACAACGATAAAGAGTTTACCGCAGATGACAAAGGGTTTAATATTGGTTAATTATTTGTCGAACCTCTTAAATGAGTTTTGACTTATCACATTTGTAACTACTCCTCCAATAAAACGGGGGAGTATTTTTTTGTCCGTATAACTCATAGCGGATCTTAAATACGACGTAAAGTTATCTACCCAACCTTCCAACGTATATTCAACCTTATTTCGTCTAACCACTCCTTCAGATGTTTTTAAATTCTCTTTACCTAAAGATTTTTGTACTTCTTTAGTACTCATACCCCTGAATACTTTATAGAGTGGGATATCTGAGTTTAAACATTCTTTTGCGAATTCACTATATTGATCAATAGGTTCATCACCTTTATTTGTTGTTTCACCACAACTCTCTAACGCCTTATTAAAAACAGAACCTAACATAACATAGTCGGCACCTAATGCAAGTGCCTTAATAATATCTGCATATGTTTTGAATCCTCCGTCGGCAACGATTTTAGTTGAGAGGTGTCTATTCCTTTTTTTAATTTTATTACACTCGTAAATTAAAGATGCCATTGGGTACCCAACACCTGTTTGGACGGTTGTTAAACATCCACCACCATTCCCTATACCAATCCTTACATAATCCGCCCCCGCAAGACAGTAGTGGTAGAAAGTATCAGGATTGGCCACATTACCCACCATTAACACTAAACGATTTTGGTGTTTTGATTTTGCGGCACGACACGAATTTAATAGATCTACCATATGACCATTGGCCACATCGATAAGTGCATACACGACCTTACCTTTAGGAATTTTAAAATTATTATTTAAGAATATACCATCAAATTCGGTTAGACTGTAGGATAAAAAATGTTTATCACTAATATGGGTATCATCAGGATCCTTAATGCGAGGTAAAACCACCATTATACCTAAATCACTGAAGTAATGATGGTTTTTGCCATCAACAACGGTATCCATAGGTGCCGTCATTAAAGGTAATTTGTCTTGATCGTAAAAAGGGGTTACCTGTGATCTTGACCTTACGGACGTAGTGGGCGCAGGTTGAATTAGAACATCATTGAAATCGTACATCATAATCTAAAAATTGTTATTTTAAGTTTTTGGTAAGTTCTTTACCTTTCTCAGTTAAGAAGAATTGTTCTTCGGTGTTTTCGTCTTCGTAGGAGTCCATTACTCCCTGTTCCTTTAATTCATACATGATGGAACCAGTAACTATCGTCTTAAGTATTGTACTGAATTCTTTCTCCGACCAAAAGAAATCCAACTCAAGAGTGGGGTTTTCAACATACTTTTCGGTCACCAACTTTATAAGTTTTTTGGTTGCGTACTCTTCACCAATATGGTAATCATCGAAGAAAAAAGATTCTCTAAGTCCCTCCAATATATTCTCCACATGATGTAGGACTACTTTGGGTGCGTCGTATTTGTTAGTCTGTGACATATCAATAATATAGATAATATTTTTTTCCTAATCAACCCCCCCCATAAAGACTTTATTTTTAAGTTTAAATTATTTATATTTAATCTTAAACAAGTAATTACTATTATGGCAAAAAACGGAAAAATATTTATTCAGATCGCATCCTATAGAGATCCAGAACTGATTAACACCTTAGATGATTGTATTGATAAGGCGGACAAACCTGAAAACTTGGTATTTGGTATTTGTTGGCAACACTCTGATGAAGATGAGTGGGACAACATAGACAAATATAAAGACGATAAAAGATTTAAAATTGTTGATGTCAATTACAAAGACTCTAAAGGTGCGTGTTGGGCAAGAAACACACTACAACAAGAATATACAAACGAGGAGTATACATTACAGTTAGATTCCCACCACAGATTTATTGAGGGTTGGGATACTGAACTTATAAAGATGTTGAAGGGGTTACAAAAGAAAGGACATAAAAAACCTTTATTAACTTCTTATATTTCATCATATAATCCAGAGAACGACCCTGAAGGGAGAGTTAAAGTCCCATGGTTAATGAATTTTGATAGATTCATACCTGAGGGTGCTGTTTTCTTCCTACCCGCAACTATACCAGGTTGGAAGGATATGACGGAACCAATACCTGGTAGATTTTATTCGGCACACTTTGCGTTTAGTTTAGGTAGTTTTGTTAAAGAGGTCCCCCATGATCCTGAGTACTATTTCCACGGTGAAGAAATAAGTATCGCTGTAAGAGCGTTCACCCATGGTTATGACTTATTTCACCCACACAAAATTATCGCTTGGCACGAATATACTCGTAAAGGTAGAACCAAACAATGGGACGACGATAAGACTTGGGGTAACAGAAATACCAACTCTCATTTACGAAATAGGAAGTTATTTGAAATGGATGGTTTAGAGAAAGATATAGATTTTGGAATTTACGATTTCGGTACTGAGAGAACCTTGGAGGATTATGAAAGGTATGCGGGTGTTAACTTCAAAAAGAGATCTGTACAGGAATATACAAAGAAAAATAACTTTGCACCAAACCCACCCTTATATGGTGAGGAGTATGAATCATCTTGGACAAGATCATTTAAACATTGTATTAATATACATAGGTCTTCTGTTACTGAAAAAGACTACTCATTTTGGGCGGTTATTTTCGAAGACGAGGATGGTACACCCATACACAGAGAAGATTTAAATAAACAACAAATAGACACTCATCTTAACAGTTCGGAGGACACATTTAATTTGTGGAAAGAATTTGACACTGTTAGACAACCTCAAAAGTGGATTGTTTGGCCGCACTCGGAATCTAAGGGTTGGTTAGAAAAAATAGAAGGTAAATTATGAAAAAAGTATTAACAGGATTCAGTAATAACATATCCCAACATAAGAACAAAATTAAATGGTGGGTAGAAAGTTTTAGAAAACATTCAGATGCGGAGATTGTTTTAATTGCCGCAAATACCACAGATGAAGATAGACAAGCGTTAGAAGATCTTAAGGTAAAATATGTGGAGGTTATTGAGGAGGATACATGGAGAATTAACCACCAAAGACTAATTCACACAAGAAATTTTATAGAGTCTTACGATGCGGATTTATTTTTAGCTACAGATGTATTTGACGTTCTATTCCATTCAGATCCTTTTGAGATGTTGGATACTGACAATCATGATATATGGTTTAGTCGAGAAGGTATTTTAGTTAGGGAGGAACCATGGAACGCGGACGTATTAAAAAAGACATTTCCTAATGAAGTACAATCATGTATGAATACCGAGATAGTATGTTCGGGTATAATGGCGGGTAAGAAAGATGCGTTTGTAAAGTTGTATGATAAAATGTATGAAATGTGTGAAAATAGTGAAGACGGACATAATATTAAAGATCAGGCCGCACTAATTATTTTAGTTAAGGATCAATGGATTGAGAATCTAAGAATCTTTGATTTAGATGAGGGATGGGCAATGCATTGTGCAACGTCAGGACCAACACAGTACTTTACTCAATGGGGTATGAAAAACAACATTTTAGGTAAAGGTTATGGAATCCCCGAATTAAAGGAAGACGGATCTGTTTATAATAGTAAAACAAATAATAAATACGCCATGGTTCACCAATTCAATAGAATTGAGGAGTGGTCAAATATTTTAACAAAAGAGTATGAGTAAAAATATTGCATGTATGTGTACGATGTCACATCAACACAATAGGTTAGATACCGATTGGTTACCTCTTATAACCAAAGATAATTATGATAAGGAATTGATTGTTGATGTTACAAGAGACCAATCATTTAAACCAGGTTTTCACTTTACTGAGGATGGGGTTAGAACAAATCTTAATTTTCCACATAACGTAAGTAAGAGACATTATTGGAATAGTCATGGTAACAGGAACATAATTTGGTTTCACGCTCATTTACGTATGTTAAATTTTTACTTATCTAACCCTGATTACGAATATTATTGGTTTTTTGATGATGACGTAAGAATAGATGATTGGAATTCATTTTTAACTCAGACAGACACAGATGATTCTGATTTCATATCATATTTTGTATTTAAAAAAGATGGGGTTAGTAGTCAACCTAATGTCCCTGTAATAGATAATAGAACAACATCATCACACATGTGGTTAGAGAGATTCCCTGGTGACGGGGATACATTACCAGATGGTATTACAGAATGGTTTGGTTCATTCTTTCCTACGGTAAGATATTCTAACAGGGCAATGAAAAAATTATTAGAATTAAATAATCAAGGATACCATGGTTATGGTGAAGGGTTTGTACCGACAGTCTTAAATCAATGTGGTATGAAAATAACAAGTTTAATTACTTCAAATGATGATTCTAATTTATTTGATTTTGAAAACAATAAAATTTGGCACAAAAACACAATTGTAGATTGGGCATGGATATAAAGAATACTACTATAGTTACCGCAATATTTGATATTGGTAGAGATGAGTGGGACAACTTCACAATGTCTTACCACACCTACTTAATGTGGATGAGAAACATTCTTTTTTTAGATACCAATATGGTAATCTACACTGAGGAAAAATTTAAAAAACAGATCATTGATTTTAGGAAAGAGGTTGATCCAACATTAGAAAAAACAATTATTGTTATTGAACCGTTAGAAAATATCATTGGTTATAAGAAGTTCTTTAATCCTCTTAATACTTTAATGTCTAGCGAGTCCTTCAAATCTAAAATACAATTTCAAGTACCTGAAATGACTAAACCACTTTATAACGTGGTTATGTTTGCAAAACTTTTTTACATATTAGATGCACATAAAAGAAACTTATTTAATACTGATTTATTTGTATGGGCGGATGCGGGTGTACTAAGAAACGACAAACCTGAATTAGGTATTAGTTGGCCCGATACACAGAAAATAAATGAATTAGATAATAATAAAGTAACCTTCTTTTGTCACCATCCTTATGTTAGGGTTGGTGAGGATCATTATGAACAACATGCATTATCTCAAATGAGATATATACAAGGTGGTTCCATTTTCGTACCTAAGAAGTGTGTTGATGAGGTATGTGAGATATTTGAAGATGTTGTGAAAGAGTCTGTGGAAGGTGGGTACGTTGGTAGTGACGAAAAAATGTTTGACTTCTTATACTTGAGAGATCCAAATAAGTATAACTTAATACAATGTGGTTGGAGGGAGTATATAGATTTATTTACAAGTGATAAGGATTTGAAAGTAGTTGTCTCAAGATACAACGAAGATACTTCTTGGACCAATAAACTAAATTATGAATCAATTATATTCAATAAAAATGAATCGGATAATCACCTGTATGAAAATAATTTACCTAATGTTGGTAGAGAAACTCATACATTCATGTCATATATAATTGACAATTATGATAACCTACCTAATTACGTTGCATTTGTCCAAGGTAATCCATTTGATCATTGTAATGACGTGATAAATGAAATCAACGGATTTGATTTCAAGAGTGAATTTTTACCTTTAGGTAGAGTGCATAGATATAATATGGAATATGAGTCTATTGATGATCAGATGAGATCTTTCGGCGAAACTATGGGTATTAACATAACTTTCCCTTCATATAACGTACCGGGTGCACAACACATAATCAGTAGAAGGTTAATTAGAAAACACCCTATTGAGTTTTATAAAAAAATACATTCTTTAGTTAATACTGAACTATATCCTTTCTCATGTTTGGATTTTGAGAAGACTTTATTTCAAATATACGGAATATATAATGTTTGATTATCTAATAGTTGGTAGTGGATTTTTTGGGTCTATTTGTGCTAGAGAACTTACTGACAAGGGTAATAAAGTTTGTGTAATTGAAAATAGGAACCATATCGGTGGTAACTGTTACACATCAAATAGAGACGGTATAAATGTTCATGACTATGGTCCTCATATTTTTCATACCTCAAACGAAGAGGTATGGAAATGGATAAATCAATATGCGGACTTTAATAATTTTACTTTAAGACCAGTTGCAAATTACGAAGGTGAGGTTTATTCCTTACCATTTAATATGTGGACATTCTCCAAATTATGGGGAGTCACTCATCCTTATGAGGTGAAAGAGATAATTAAACAACAAAGTTCTCATATTAACAACCCAAAGAATTTAGAAGAACAAGCAATTAAACTCGTTGGGGTTGACGTATATGAAAAGTTAATAAAGGGGTATACGGAGAAACAATGGAGAAAAAATGCAACTGACCTACCTAAAGAAATAATTAAAAGATTACCTGTTAGATTTACATACGATAACAATTACTTTAATGACAAGTACCAAGGAATTCCCATAGGTGGATATACTCAAATATTTGATAAACTTTTAGAGGGTATTGAAGTTAGGTTGGAGACTGATTTTTTTAAGAGTAAATTACCGAAACATAAAAAAGTAATTTATACGGGACCTATTGATAGGTATTTTAATTATAAGTTTGGTGAGTTGGAATATAAGACTACAGAGTTTCATCACAAAAAGATGGGGACCGACAATTATCAAGGTGTTGTAATGATGAACTATACTGAAAAGGATATTCCCTACACTAGAACCATTGAACATAAACACTTTGAAGATATAAAGTCTGAAAATAGTTGGGTTACATGGGAATACCCCACCGAATATAAGGCGGGTTTAACGGAACCTTACTATCCTGTTAACGATAAGGAGAATACTAAAATCTACAAGAAGTATAAAAATTTAGCTGATAAGGAGAAGGATGTTTACTTTGGTGGTAGATTAGCAGAATACAAATATTATGACATGCATAAGGTAATTGAGTCTGCGCTTAACTTTATAAAAAAAACCCTCTGATTAGGAGGATTTTTCTTCTTTCTTAGGTGCTTGTACACCTTTCTCAGCTTCGGCCTTTTTAGCCAAGTGATTTTTAATCTCGGTTTTGTGTTGTGATGAGATCTTTTTTCTTTCGTCTTCCGACATTCCAAATGGTCCTGACATGATTTTAAATATTTAGTATTTTTATTATTTTATCTTTCTTTTTAGTGAGAATAACACATCTCTCGTATTCTTCTCTCTCTTCATAAATACCCACTAATGCGGTTACTATTTCAAGACACAACTCTAAATCAGAATCGTAAGAAAGGATGGTCTTAGAAGTAAGGTAATGAAATAATATTGTTTTGTCAACCTTTGATATGAACTTGTATATCATTTCTAACTCATCCTCATCATAATTACCAACGTGAAGAATTCTAGTGGATTGTAATAAGAAGTTTATTGATAGATCCATTTATGGTAGTGCAAAATTATTTAATGTCTTAAAACAACTCATAAACCCTTCCATCTCCACCTCTTCTCTGGTGGACATGGAGGATTGTTTAGGACAAATTATTGTTCCATCACCTAACGATATAGTATATAACCATTGATCAGGTCCTATTCTCTCTATTGTTAGGTACATCTTGTATTTATCAAAAAAATAGTATAACCTCTTAGATTCAAATAAATCTAAAGTGGACACACTTAACACTCCCACGTATGGGAACATCGTGTTAACAAACCTATCATACGAAAGAGGATAGTCTTTTTTTATTTTCTTCCAGTTTAACATACTAAAAAGTACACATTTAATATAAAATTGTATATTTATTAATATGAAATTTATTCTAAAAGAGTCTCAACTTATAAATATATTCAAATCTGAGTTTGGTGCGACCGTAAACGAAGGTGTCATAGACAACTTTTTAAAAATATACGGTGCGGCAATGAAATCATCAGGTGAATCTGAATCTGAATCGGATCTTAACCCTAATTTTGACTATCAGGGACTTCCACCCGAGAATTTTGATCAAATAGACATATGGCCAGTAAATGGTGCGACATTAACAAGTGGGTTTGGACCAAGAAATATAGGTGGTAGTGCAAGTAAAAACCATAGAGGTTGTGATTTAGGAGTACCATCAGGTACACCTGTATATGCAGTTGCAAATGGTAAAGTAAAGTCGGCAAAAAATACCGAACCTAATGGATGTGGTGGGTTTGTTAAAATTAAACATAAAGATTATATTACAAAATATTGTCACCTATCTCAATGGTCAGTCAGTAAGGGCGATGAAGTTACTAAGGGACAAAAAATAGGATTATCAGGTGGTACTAAAGGAGCCAAATTCGCGGGTAATTCTATGGGACCACATTTGCATTATGAGGTATTAATTAATAACAAACAAGTAGATCCTGTTAAGGTACACGGAACACTTTCGTAAAGTTCCAAGTAATTATAGTTTACTATACTATAATTTATGGAAATAATTGAATTTTACTACAACGAATCAGAAGAAATATTAGAAATTACATTTACGACCGAATCTGACGGTGAATACTTAAATGTACAATTAAGTTTAGACGACGCTAAACTACACTCCCCAATCATTTTAGATGAAGAAGACTTAGACGATGCCGACTTTAACTTGTTGGTTGATATATTAGAGTCATACTATTATGAGAATGAATTACCATCTGAAAGTTTTTTCTAAATCTTTTGAGGTGTAGTTCTTAAACTACAGTATTTATTAGTATGAGTTTTTTAGAAGACATAGATAAAGAAAGGTTAGTAGAGTTCGTTAAATTCGTTAAAAATGAATTAGGGATTAAGATAACCCCCACAATCAAATTACTAAATGGTCGTGGTGAGTTGAAAACAACTGCACATTACAACTACTCAAGTCCTGAAAAGATCATAAAGGTAAACGCCAAAAATAGACATATAGTGGATGTTATGAGAAGTGTCGCTCACGAAATGGTACACCACAGACAATTTGAACAAGGTCGATTAGATGGACCAAAACCACCAGATATCGGTGGGGACATTGAAGATGAGGCCAATTCTTTAGCTGGACAGTATATAAAACTGTTCTCTAAAAAAGATAGTACGATATATGATGAGTAACATTACTCACTATCGCTATTAAATAAAACAAAAAAAATAAAATGAAAAAGAGACTACTAACCACACTGTTATGCTTAACACTTTTATTACCTAGTTGTGCATCATCAAAATCATTGTCGAATGAAAAATTAGAACCTAAACAAGAAGTACTTAGTGGAGAAAAAGACCCACTTATGAAGTTGTTGGTTTCAGGGTTGGTGATATATATTCTACATTCGGTATTTAGGTAGACACCTAATAAGTGGTACTAACTTCTAACACCCTGTAAAATACTTTATCACACATATCTCTATATTCTCTATCGAATTTATAGTTGTCTTTATGGGATTTGTTTGAGTGTATTATTGTTGCGTGATTTCGTTCAATTAATCTACCTATCTTACTATATGGGAAACCAAATTTCTCCCTAAGGATATGACAAAACAGTTGTCTACCACCAACGACTTCTCTGTGCCTAAGTCTCGATTTAATACTATCAATAGTAATCTGTTGTTCTTCTGATATTATTTTTAATATCTCATCAGTATTAACGTACAGTTTTTTGGACGAACGTAATTTTGATTTAATGTTGGCCTCTAAACCAACAAACACGTAGGGATGTATTCTCATTTTAATATCTATGTAAAGTTATTTCTAAGTGTGATTCAATTGCCTTGTCATATTGATTACCTCCGATTAGTATGTTAGTGAAGAAACCTTGGGAAGTTAATTTAAGTGTGTTCGATGGCATTGCACCATACGTATCAATACTAAATGTGTAACGAGTTTTCTCACCCATATAATCGGTCTCTATAATTGTTTGTTCTGTACAGTATGTACATGGAAAGTCAATGGGGATCCATTCGTCACTAACATCATCGGTGATTCTAAGATCATAATAATCAAATTCCCACTGAGTTGTTGTTTCGTCAAATCTACGATTAATAATTGTACTCTCAAAATCTTGGGATAGTAGTAAATTACCATCACTATCCACCCCTGTAACATAGAAGGTACCGACAGTGGCTCTGTCATCATCTAAAACAATGACCTCACTATCGTAATTTACATTGTCAATCACAACGTCCACCTCTACAACATCCCATCTACCATTTAGGTTAAGTTGGGGGTTACTAATCTCTTCGTACTTCTCACATCCGAATAGGGTAATTATCCCTACTAAATAAATTATTTTTTTCATATCAAATCAATTTTATACAAATATAGTATTTTTTTTGATATACAAACTAATTTCAAAAGATTTTTTTGATATTTATAAACTATGAAGATATACGTAACAGAGAAACAGTTAGATTTAATCGTCTCTAATCAAACTGAATTTGTTGAACAGGAAGATGGAACAGAAACTGGTACCGGTGATGCTTCAGGTGGTGGAACAACCGCAGGGAGTAAACAATGGGAAAGTGGAGTGACAAGAGGTCCCGACAACCAAATAGGTGTTACTAAGTGGTCTGATGTAGTTGGATCAAAAATAACTAGAGGCAAAGCAAACCCACTATTTTAATTATGGTATTACAAAAAAAAGGACTAATGTTAGAAAGACATAATAGTATTTTAAACTATAATGGTTATACAAACCAAACTAAAGATTTAATTAGAACGGACAAAGTACTATTTGAAGCGTTTATTACGGTTGACGAAAGGTACTTCGTAATGAACGATCATGTTATAGACATACAAGAACAAACTAACTTAGGTTATTTATGGGACTCATTAGATGTATTTAAAAAGATATTTGGTACTGTTCAAATTGACAACTCAGAATATAAAGAGATACAAGAAGGAGTTGCAGAACTTCCCTTAATGGAGAATAAATCAGATCTATACGCGATTCGGGACGTTTTAATAGAATGGACTTGGGCAGGTGTGGCTGATTCCGTAGTGGGTGGTGCAAAAGACCTTGGTAATTGGGCAAAAGATAAAGTTGTGGATGCTGGTAAATCTATAATGAGTTTTGCTGATCAAGCATGGACCAATGTAAAAAAGTTGGGTCTTGCGATCTCAGAATTTGATTTCAAAAAGGTATTATCTATGATAGGTAAAGGAGCGTTGTGGGTTCTAAGAAAATTTAAGGACGCAGCATACTCCACAGTTGGTGTTATTGTAGATGCAATATTGGTAGCCACTGGTATTGGTAAAGTTGCACAAGGAGTTTTTTGGGGATTAGTTACAGGATTAGACGTATATCAAATATCAACAGGTGATTGGGAACCTAAAGGGACCCCAACTTGGGAGAAGTGGTTAGATCTTCTTTGTGACGTAATTGGTTTACTTGGTGCAGGTGTTGCCGCTAAAGGTGCAAGAGGTTTAGTAAAAGGAATTAAATCCGCAACTCAAATACCGAAATTTATAAAGAAAAATAAAGCGTTGATGAATATCATTAATAAAATAAAGAGTGGGGCATCTTGGGTTATTAGTAAAATAACGTCGGTCTTGAAAAGTTTGAAAGGGAAATGGAAACCATTGGATACATTTATTAATAAAATTATTTCTTTTTGTAAAAAAGTATTTACGGGTTTAAAGAATTTTGCTAAGAAGTTATTTCCTGAAACCACTAAACTTACATCAAAACAGAAATTATCGAGAGGTGTAAAAGCGGGGGGTGCCGCGACAGGTATTATGTACGGTATTGATAAATACTCTGAAAAGAAGGGTAAGGAATCCGCATTGAAAGTAGATCAGGCAATAGATAATATTGATTTATCAACCGCAGAGTTTGACTACGACGAGATTTAAATAAAATTAACTATTTATATATAAATTTAAGAAATGAAATTAATTGACATTATACAAGAATCACCTATAGAAGGTGGTGAACAACAGGTAGGTGAACAAGTAGCGGCACTGAAAGGTTTTCTAAAAGGGGTTACTAACCTAACTATTAAATCTGTAAGAACAGCAAAACCCGTATTAGCAAAGGACTTACAAGCGGTTTTTAAGGCAAAATCAATTACAGGTATCAATAAAATAGATGATTTAGTTGTTGCGTTAGGTAAAGGTACTTTGAAGGGTAAGGCTTTAGGTGATGTTACTGTTGGTTTTATGAAAACTAAAGGGGTAAGTTCTAACTATATTGCGAGATTGGCTCCTGAGTTTGTAAACACACCAACTTTCATTAAGAAATATGCAAAAGACGGTAAGAAACTTACTACTGCATCTTTAAAATCAAGTGGTTATACCGATAATGCGATAAAGGAGATACTGAAGGCGTCTAAGGGTAGTAATAAATTCCAAAACGCATTGAAATCATCTAAGACTGTTGGAACAACTACTAAGGCTGTTGGAACTACCTCTAAGACTATAGGACAGGCGGCAGTTAATTTAGGTAAGAAGGTTGTTCAAAAAGGTAAAAAATATATAACACCAATTGCAAAGAGACCTGGAGGAATTATTAAAATGGCCGCCAAGGGAGTATTTAGATTGGGTAAGGGTATATTAGGTTTAGGTTTACTTAAACTTTTACTTATTAGTGGAGTGGGTTACATTGGTTATAAATGGTGGACTAGATATTCGGGAGATTTACCTGAATTCCCATCGGATGATGATATAAATGCAACAAAGAATTGGATGGAGTGTATAGTTAATGCACTTGAAGGTGATGATAAGGCACATGAAATTGTGATAGGTGAGACTAAAAATAGTATCCAATACGATATTGCAAATTTTGGTGGTGAAGAAACAGGGGGTTATATAATTTTTTACGATGATTACACTGTTAAATCTAAAAACGGTAAAACAGGTAAATGGTCTTGTTCAACCACAAAGAACCTAAAAGAACAATCAGAGGGTGAGGTAACAAGTCAAATGATTAGTTTAGCAATCACACAACTAGATGACCAATTAAGTGGAGATGCCTTTGAAGGTGACGCCACTGATATGAAAGATGCATATAAGATACTTAAGTCTTTAGAAGGTACGACTTATAAAGGAAAAGATTCAATACAGGTTATAAAGAGTAATTACCCTAAAATCACAGGAAAGAAGTTATCAGACCATATTGGTAACCTTACTAACTTAGATTTTACCGCAATTGAATTCCGTGACGAAATGTTAAGAATGATAGGATCTTCACCTAAAAAAGGTGGTGGAAGTGGTAAAGGAGATTCGGACGATAAAGGTGGATCTGAAGGTAATGACAATCTTAACCACTTAAATATAATATGGGACAAATCCGAAGGTGGTGGTGGATCTAAAGGATCTAAGTACAAACAATGTGATAATTTCCCATTAAACTTATATTGTATATCCGATAAGATTAAGGAAGTACAGAAGTGTTTAAACCCAACATCTAATTTAAAGGTGGATGGTTATTATGGTCCTTTGACTCTAAAGGCAATGCAAGACAGTTCATTATTTGCGGATAATGAAAAAGACGACACTATAATTACTAAAGCCATATATGATAGAATCATAGAGAACTGTAATAAGTCGAAAGATGCCGTTACGAAGGCGGACGGTGAAACAAAACGTGCAAAAGTAGAACCAGTAACTAAATTAGAGATTAAACCTATCAAATTGATGAAGTTAGACCCCATTAAAATGATTGATGTACATGGTTTAGATAAGTTAATGGCCCAATCTAAGAAAAGAATTGACGGGGAAAGAATTCAGTCAATTATCGATACTAAGTTAAAGTTTAGAGGAGGTAAGTATATTCTTAAGTTAGATAATGAACTTACAGAGGATCAGTTGAAACACATTAATACATACATGGCGGCTAAAAGATACTCTTTAGATAAGAAAAGGGAAACTTTGAAAGATCAAAAGTATGTTTGGGCGGCGATAGATAGGGACGCAAGAAGAATCGAACGTAAAGTGAGGGACATTGCAAAAATAAAATCAAAAAACGATGAAAAATAATAAAGAACATATGAGGTCAGACTTAATTAGTTCCTTAGTGAACAAAGAATTAAATGAAAGATTTAGTTTAAATAACGATTTAAGACTCTTTTTAGAGAGTATGGAGGATCAAGAGGATGTGGAGAACGACGAAAAGGACTTAAAGACCTTAGACACCATTATAGGTGTGTTAGATACGGTTAAGGATACCGACATGTCTGATGAGGAAATAGAACAAAGTATGGATGAAGGAATTCTCGATTCTTTAGGTTCTTTATTGGGTTTAACGGGGGATGTTAATAATCCAGGTGAAGGTGGTGTTGGAGATATTGCCTCAGGAACTGCAATGACTCAAATGAAAGAATGGTTGATACGTAAATTCTTAATAAATTTCATGGGAATGGATAGTGGAAAATTAGTCAGTTTCCTTTCAGGTTCCTTATCTGAACTTAGTATACCCGCATTACTTTCTATTGCAAGGGGTACAACTAACTGTAAAGAACATAGTGATGAAATTGCTGATGCATTTATGGTCGGTATATCAAGAATGATAGTAGGTGATGCAGAACAAGATTCTATGGGGTATAATGTATTAAAGAATGTGGGGGATGAATTCCTTAAAAATTCTAATGCAGGGGAATATATTGCAGATAAGGTATGTACGTTTGATCTCAGAGGTACTCTAAAAAGTTCATTCTCATAAGACTAAAAAAAAATGTTAATTAACCTCACGAATGTGGGGTTTTTTTTTGCCTAAACGATATTTATAGATATGAAGTCGGTACTTTGGTCGGTATACGATTGATAAACGAAAATTAACGAAAAGGAGGTGATTTAATAATCTCGACAAGGAGGTCTAACGACCTCTTTGTTTGTTTACAATACTTTGTAATTCGTTAAGTGTTTGTTTCTTCTGACTATCAATCTTGATTATTTTTTGAGTCTCGTATTTTTTCATGTATCTCTCCTCAAATGAACTACCGACACCTATTTCCACAATTGTAGATTCGTCAGGTACTAAAGGTTTTCTTTTTTTAGGTGTAATAATATCATCCACAAGAACATTTTCAAATACCTTTAAATAATATTTGTCTTTCTTTCTATAGGTAATTTTATATACTACAACTACGGGTATCTTCATATTCTTATTCATAAAAAAAAGGGACCACTTAGGATCCCTTTTCACACTTAGTGGAGGTGGAGGGTTTCGAACCCTCGTCTTGTTAGTCTCAACTATAGAGGACTACACGTTTAGGATAGTATTTTCTAATACTCCAAAATTTGATGATCATTTTTTAACTATTGCAATCAACACCCAATAGACCATTCGATTTTAGATTCAATGGTGATCCATCCTTTTGGGAGTTTCTGTTTCTAGGTATTTCACTCTCCAACCCATTGTAGAAATAACCTTAGGCTACTGCTACTTTAGAATCAACAGATACAAGACCCATTAATCCCATTTGTGAATAAACGTCTCCGTCTAAAAAACATCTCCGTAGATTTAAGTGATAGGAAATATCTCACTACGTGCCCTGTTATAATTGACTACTCCAATCAATTCCAGTCACCCCCTTACTTAATGTCCTTAGAAGGTCCGTTACCATTTGAAGGTTTTCTTCTTGGTTTTCTTCTTGGTTTCTTCTTCTTAGGTTTTGTAAAATCCTCTTCGAATTTTTCAAACTTTTCGACCTTAGGTTTTCTCTTTGGTCTTGGTTTTCTCTTTGGTTTAGGTTTGGAAACCTCAACAGGTTTCACTTCTTCTTGTTTTGAACCAAAAAGTCTTTTAAAAAAATCTATAATTTTCTTCATAATTTAAATGTTTATTATTAAATATAACCCTAAATAGGGTAAATGTAAAGGTTTTAAGAATTTGTACAATCTAATGGGAAGTGTTTTTCATATAACGCCTCAAAAAATAGTTTATTCTTTAACCACTTCTTATCGGTCTCTCCGATAGATTTATGATACAGTTTTATTTTAGTGGTAACACCCACTTTTACCCCTTCTAAATGGTTTAACAAACATATGGGTAAGTCATAAAAGTGAAATCCTTTGAATTGATCGTCGAAAGTCTCCTTTATTCTTTTTTTATTTACCATCATAAATAACCCATCGATTACTATGACTTCTTTGATGTTATCCCCAAAAGATTTAGAATACTTAGACATATATTTTTTAGGACCGTTTATGTGACCCACTTGTCCTTGCATATTTTCTAAATGTTGCCACCACTGACCCGATACTAACTTGTCAGTCCCTGCAAGACCTAAAATACCATAATCAGGATTTCTATCAAATAGTTTTATAATTTTGGGGGTGAGGTTCTTAGTTTCAAATTCTAAATCATCATGAATAAAAACAACAATATCATTTTTAGATTTCTCTAATCCTTCATTGTATATTTCTGTTAATGATCTATCTCCGTTATTTTCATAAACTAAGTATTCATTCTTAGGGTGGGAGAAGAACTTCTTTACATGATCTAAATAATCTTGATCTATTTTACGTGTTGAATAAACTACTGTGATTGTATTCATAAAAGGTATTTTAAATCAAAAGTCGGTTAAAAACCGACCCTTTCTCTAACTTGTAATTTAATAAAATATAAGTAAAATTATTTAATTAATCAAGTGATGTTAAAATTTCTTGTAATGCTCGTTGATATAAGGGTATCATCATATCACTTGTTTTTATTTTAGGTTGATCCATTTTGGAGACGTGGTTACGTAACTTTTCCGTAAGACCCAATTTGTGTGCCTTGTAAAATATTTCCTCTATTTCATCACTACTTGACCAACCCATTACTTATAACTATGTGGTTTTTTATTTGTGGACCTTGAAGGACTCGAACCTTCGACCTACGCATTATGAGTGCGGTGCTCTAACCAACTGAGCTAAAAGTCCATTTGTGAACCCGGTAGGATTCGAACCTACGACCGTCTCCTTAGAAGGGAGATGCTCTATCCAGCTGAGCTACGAGTCCATAAAAAGAGAGGTTTCGGGTCTTTCGGGGTTACTACGATATAGAGGTTAACCCTTACCTTTTTCTATATCATTGTAGCTTCACTACCTCTCTTTAGTACCGAAGAACGGAATCGAACCGTCACGAACATTACTGTTCAAGGGATTTTAAGTCCCTCGTGTCTACCAATTCCACCACTTCGGCATGAGGTAAATGTAAGAACGAATATTAATAAAAACAACCCCCTACCCCACATAAAACAAAAAAACCCCACATTTCTGCGGGGTTTACTATCATTCTTTAACTTTATTTATGACTATTCAGTCAATAGTTGTTTAGATGTTTTCACGGGTTCACACCCATCCTTATCGATCTTAGTTAACCTATTCTCGAATTTATCAAACCTACTGTCAATATGACGATATAGATTTTCTATTTGACTATTGAGGTCTTTCACCTCACCATCCACCCTAAGGTGAATTTCTCTTTGATTATTATCTAAATCTAATTGTGTTCCATTTATGGCTTCCTCGAAACCATCGGAACGTTGTTTAACCTTAAATATACCTACTATAGCATACCCTAAACCGAGCACACCAATTGATGTAAACATACCTAAAACGAATTCTAAATTTTCCATAATTTATAGTTTTAATTTAATTTTATGTCAAAGAACGATAGTAGTACTCCGTAGGAGAATCGAACTCCTATTACCAGGATGAAAACCTGGCGTCCTAACCGTTAGACGAACGGAGCTATAACCTCCAAATCCTCACCTTTTTAAGTGGTAACCAGAGTCGTATTGTTTTCAAAATAAGGTATTCCTTAAATTTTCTCACCATACATTATAAATAATACGAATTTTTTTTCAGATAATCAAATATTTATGGTAAGGTCAAGTAATTGATCGATAAAAAAGTAAAAAATTAAAGTTATGGCATTTAAAGATTTATTTAAAGATGAAAACGATATCAACGAAAAATCGGTTGTGGGTTTTCTGTCATTCGCAATAATGGTTTTATTTGCGGTTGCAGATCTTTTAACGGGGTATTTTGGTAAAGACCTTGTAATAAACGAGTTTATCTACAATTCATTTGTAGTTATAACACTAGGTTCTTTCGGTATTGCTGAAGTTGGTAAAATATTTGGTAAGAAGGGACAAGAATAAAAAAAATAGCATGGTATTAAAAATTGGATCAAGAGGTAATGAAGTTAAAGAATTACAAGAGTTTCTTGGGATCGGTGCGGACGGTATTTTCGGTAAAGGAACTGAGTCGTCAGTTAAAGACTACCAAAAAATCAACGGTCTTACTGTTGATGGTATTGTCGGTCCTTCCACTTGGGACTCTATGGGTTTGGCTACTACTGACAACTCAGAACAAACGTACACGACAGAAAACGGTTTAATCGTAAATAAACACTTTTTACCGGTAGGTGAATACAAACAGGGACCAACTAATAAGGAGTATGTTTTTATACATCACACCGCAGGTTGGCACAATCCCTATAATTGTATTGACTCGTGGGGAAGAGACAGTAGAGGTGCGGTTGCGACCGAGTTCGTATTAGGTGGTCAATCGGTTAAAGGAAATGACACTAAATATGATGGTGAGATGGTACAAGCGTTCCCTGAAGGATCGTATGGTTGGCACTTAGGTAAAAATGGATCTCAACATATGCACACTCACTCGGTTGCTATTGAGGTGTGTAATTTTGGTTACATAAAGGATGGTAAGACATACGCGGGAACAAGGGTTGCGGACAATCAAATAGTGACACTCTCACAACCATTCAGGGGGTACAAAGATTGGCATAGATATTCTGACAAACAAATTGAATCACTACACAAATGGATTCTTTGGACATCTGAGAGAGATGGTATTGATGTGCGTAAAGGTCTACCAGATCTTATTCGTAAGATAGGTGTATCTGCCTTTGAATTTCAAGATGATGCTTATTATGGAAGAGTCAAAGGACTGTGGACACATACTAATACACGTAAAGATAAATCCGATATGTTTCCACAACAGGAACTTATTGATATGTTATTAAGTCTGTAAGTAAACTATATAGATTGGTGTATGAAAAATTTAATAAGATTTATCGTATTCTCTATTCTGTGCACCAACGCATATGGACAATCCACAACTACAGTAAACTTACGTTCACTTAAGACTCACTATGGTGGGAGCCAATCAGGTCAGAACTATTCACAAAATGCTAACAACCATACAGAATTTGATGCAATGGTTAATCTTGCTGATGCCGGTACTACACTTTATTTAGATACAACTGTAGATATAACAAGTTACGAAGGACCAAGAGGTGGTAATCATACTCCTTATCAACTATGGAATCCACCAAGATGGAGCTACAATCCTAGCAACGGTGGCCAAAGATATGCAATTATCTATACAGGTTGGTTTAAACCTAACAAAACAGGTACATACGGGTTCAGAACATTCACCGATGACTCACATGAGTTTATGATTAAAGGTATTGGTAAAACTAATGATATAGTTACTAAATATTATGGTTGGAATACATGGGCTTATGGTACGGCAACACTAGACAAAAATACATGGTATGAGTTTGAATATAGAATTCAAAATTTTGGTGGTATAGGTGCCGCCAATTTTCAATATAAAATACCAAGTAGTAATACATACAACCAACTTAGTCCTAATCATCCATTTGCGGAATGGTCTGCTACCGACCCTAATGCTGTACCAATCACGGCAAGTGGTTATATTAAAGGGGCAGAAGAACAAGGTATTGCAGGACAAACAGTTTATCTAAAGACACAGAATAAAAATCAAGTTGGTTTTTCATATACAACTCAAGCAACAACAACAACAGATTCAAATGGGTATTATTCTTTTAATACCACATTAAATTACAACGATTACGATTTTACAATAGATATTAATCCATCATTAGGAACACTCACAACCTCAGACATTAATTGGTTTCAAGATAGGTTATTATCTGACACATTCAGTTCAAAGGATTATTGGAGAATGGATGTGAATAATACAGGTTCGTTCTCTGTATCTGACATTTATCTAATGCACCAAAGAAGGTTGGGTAACATAACCAGTTTTATTGGTGGAGGACAAGAAATATGGAACACAAATTCCTGGCAAAACCCGACCATTTGGCCGGCAGTTGTTGCGGATTCAGACGATAAAACGATATACGTTGGTTACGGATCATGGTCTCTATTTGATTTAGCCAATGGGAATCAGACAACATTCTATTTATTAAGAGTAGGACATAAAAATTAAAAAAATAAAAAAAAACGATGAAACTTAAAAACATTTTTCTAACACTATCTTTGCTAATTGGTACGATGACTGTCTTCGGGCAGACGACTTCACCTGATGCAACTAAACCTTACATTATCTTTGATTCAACTTATAATTTAGAATCTACATCATCAAGTTCAAACACAACATTTGACATTTATTACGATAATACGTCGGGTAATGATGTTAAAGGTATTCAATTCTCTTTCAACTATGATAAAGATGTATTTGATGAACCAACTTTAACGTATAACAACACATCAGGACCTATTGGATATTTATCCTATGATGTTGATTCAACAAACGGGGTTGTAAAAGTAGTATGGGTTTATGACGGAGCAACCACCACCTTCAATATGACTGCTGGTAATATGTTCACAGTAGATATCCCTTTTTTAAATAGTTATACAAACGCATCAGTAAATGATGTAGATTTCACTACTGATCTTACCGCTTATTATGTAAAGACCGATGGAACTGATGGTATATTAGGTACCTCAGATAATGGTGGTAACTTTATAGAACCTGCATTTGATTATGTTGCAACTATCTTAAATAGTGGAACAAATCCAGCTGAATCTATTCCTGTAATTTTACAAAAATCATCGGATGGTTCTTCTTGGACAGATGTCGATACAAAAACTACCGGATCAGATGGGAAGGCAACATTCTCAGAAAATTTAGACCAAGATTATTGGCAGATCAGACTTAAGATTGCAAGTGGATTAGATGCAAGTACAGCACTATCAGCTGCAGATGCTAATATGATCGCACAAATTGCTGCGGGAGTACAAACAACGTCAGGTATACAATTTTATACGGGTAATCCAAATCAAACAAATGGTGTAACAGCATCAGATTCGTATATGGTATTCGCAAGGTTAGCTCAAGGTAACTCAACTTACCCGTCTAACCCAGATGTTTTATTCTTTACTGAAGCACAATATAATACTATTAATGGTTCAAGTTCAGACCAATCAAGTTCTATTCCAGGTCTAACGGAATTTTTATCTCCATTAATTAATAGCACAACTACGGGTAACTTCTATATGTTAATATTAGGAGACGCCAACGGAACGGGTTTAAATTAATATGAGAATATTACTACTAACTTTAGTATTAGTATTCACAACAAGTGTACAGTCTCAGGTCGTATTTAACGTACCTGAGATCGATGTACCCGTAAGTGATTATATTAACCTACCTGTAGAAATTGAAACTGCGGGTGAGATTGTTGGTAGTCTTGAATTTGCATTGAACTACGACCCAAACTATTTAGAGTTTGTGTCAATCACCATAACACCTAAAGCACAAGAGTGGTTAACATATACCATGGATTGGGAAGGTGAAACCGTTAGATGGGGAGGTTATGACGCTTCCTTTGGTAATTTTACTATAAGTAATACGACAGAATTATTTACGGTGAGGTTTAGGGTTACTAATCAAGATTGGGATACAATTCCAATTACGATAGGTAGAAAAACTGCCGGTACAGAATTAGGATGGGATGTTGAGGTTGAAAATACTGATGGGTATGTAAATAAACGATCGATGCCTTTTAATACCTCACCAACTGACGGTATTTATGGGATTGTTTATCCTGTACCAACAAAAGGTCCAATTACATTTGACCTAACAGTACCAGATAATGGGTATTATGTGATTAGAGTATTGAATTATGGTGGATCAGAATTTCTAAAACAAAGAAAGAAGTTCTTTGCTGGATGGGTACAATTTCAAATGGATTTATCCTCATTACCACAAGGTGTTTATTTATTACATATTACCAATGGACAATTTGTCAAAACATTTAAAACAATAAAACAATGAGTAAGAATAAAGGATTTTTTTCGGAAATTAAAAACCAAATAAAAACAGGTATTGGTTTAGTTATAACAGCGGGTTTCGGACTATTAATTGCTAACATGCAATCAATATTTGAACCTAAAGAAGATGTTGTAGAACAGACACCAACGATAGAACAAACAATTAGTATCCCACCATCAACTAAAGATACAATAGTGATATCTAAGTCTATAAAAATAGAACCAGTTAAACCTAAAAAAGAAGAGGGAGAAATAACATGGTAAGAGTTTTATTAATTATATCGATGTTATTAAGTTTTACCGCTAATGCTCAATTAGGTAAAACGGAGACAGAAAACTATAAAGGTAAGTTTGAACAAGATGCCGATATCGATGAGGTGTCAGATTATATGTTGGACTATCAATTACCTATTCAAGTATTAAACATTGGATTCACACCAGAACTATATGAATTTTATCCTGAACTAAGGGAGAATAGAGTGGGATTGGGTGTGAGTAATATTACATTATCTTATTTAGAATGGACCGATAGATTTTTATTTACAGAGGATAAAGAAGACATTAAACAGAGAATGGTTAAACAACATAAGGCATCGGCAAAAGGTATATCATCAAATGATATTAAGGTTGTTGGTAATGTTGTATTGGCAGAATATTTTGTTTACGTCGAAATATACGATTATTCGGTATCTGAAGAAGAGGAAGTTACAATTGACGGGGTGAAAACCGTACTAAAAACCATTATTGGAATGCAAGTAAGATTTGTTAATGCTGAGACTGGTGTTATTTTTACTGGAAGTGGAAGTGGCGATGCAATAACAATTAAAAGAACTAAAGTTGGTTCTGTGAATAATGTTAAGTTTAACAAATCAACAATCGGTATTGCAACTAAAAAGGCGTTAGAATCTGGAACGGCCCATATTGTAAAAAGAATGATTAAACGTGGGATATTTGAAGAATAAAATAGTAAGTGTACTTTTATTTTTATTACCATTGGTCAGTTATGGTCAGTGGTCTTATACGTTTACAGATCCTTGTACTTTAAATCAACAGACAATTCAAATGGGTTCAAGTGATGAGATCGTTTTGAATTATTTTGGTAATGTTCAGACATTTACACAACCAGACTTCACTAACGGTACTTTTGATTCATGGATGAGTTTGGTTACTCAGTCTAACTCTTCAAATCCATGTCAAAGTGTTACTCAAATCATTACAAATAATACAAATGCAATAATAGTTCAAAATACTATTACAGTAATCACAAATATAATGAGTGTTTTAGGTGGTGATATGTTACCACAGGCACTCTCCTCATCAGGAGTTCCCGTGGCGGAAGCTATCGATAATGCAAATAAAAAGAAGAAAAAGAAGAAGAAAAAGGAAACTAAATCCGATAACCCCAATAATAGTTCCGATAACGAAAATGGGGGTGAAGATAAAAGTAGTTCCGAACAGTCCAACGGGGAGAGTTCAAATGAAACCAACGGTAGTCAAAGTGGTACTAACGAAAACAGTAGTCAAGGTAGTACTAACGAAAGTGGTACATCAACAGAAGGTACTACAACAAAAACAGAGGATGAATCAAAAGAAGGTGGATTGGGCATGTCTTTAGCCAATTCTATTTCAAATGCGGTTGATGGTGGAGAATCAGATAATAAAAACAGAGGTTCATTAATCGCATCAGGTGATATTGTGGTTATTGATAATCAAGATAACTCAAATGGTCGTCAAGTAAAGGTAGTAGGTTCTATTACTAGTGCGAACACAAAAAAGAGTAGGGTTCAAGGAGCACTATTTACATACACAACCGTGACGAACGATTTTAGTTTAACTTTCTACAAATCATGGATTAACCCAAATAGAACATTTAATCTAGTAGGTGCAAATACCACAATGACTAATTTTAACCAAAACCATTTAAACACAACAACTGTATTAGAATCGTTTAAATTCGGTAAAAAGAAATTTACAGGAATGATGGGTGTTAATTTCACAATAGGTAAATTGGGTAAAAGAGAACTACAAAATATATCCGCAGTTAGTGGTGTCCATAGAAATTTCAGAGTAACACCAAAGATTACAACATCTGCATTGATATTAGGAGTCTATTCTCCATTCACACAATACTATGAAGGTCAATGGTGGGATCCTGGTGTTCTAATAGTACCATTTAGTTCTTGGGATATTCAAATTACAAAAACATTTAAATACAACATTAGTTTTACTGGTGTTTGGCAATCGGGCGGAAACGCATTAAACTACCAAATACTAACTGGTGGTAAAATTAGATTCTAATTATGAAAAATTTATTAATACTCTTATTATTTCCAACCCTCCTGTTTTCACAGGTTGATTGTTATTCGATTAAATCAGTAACCACTGAAATTGAAATGGAGGAAATAAGTAAAAGAAGAATCACGTTTGGTATCAAACAAATGATGGAGGATATTATCTCAGATAAGTACGATTTATGTATGAATGGTAAACCCGTTAATGTTGTCGTTCAATCAATAGAGTCTCCACAAACAGGAATTCAAATCGGTCCGTGGACAAAGGTGAGTAAAAAAACAATAGTTACTTTATTAATCTATATGGATGGGAAAGTAATTGAAGTGGAGGGGAAGTCTAAATCTACAGTGAAGTCCACGTTTATAGACTTACAAAACGATGATATACCTTTCAGTAAAACAACGTTTTCATCTGCAATTAAAAAGGCCATTGAAAAGGGGTTATAAAAAAACCCCAACAAGGTTTGCTGGGGTTTTAGGTCTATACTGGTTTCAACACCAATAATTTAACGAGAAAAAACGAAAAGGTATTCGACAAAGAGTACCTTTGATGTATAAATATATATATTTTTTAAAAAAGTCAAGTTTTTAGTTAAATGAGGGGTATATTTTTTGATAATTCCACATTTCCTTCACTAATTTTTAGGATAACATCAGATTCCTCCGTAATGTCTCCTTCTAAAATCTTATCACTTATAAAATCCTCACACAAGTTTTGAATGATTCGTTTTATTGGTCTCGCACCGTACTCTTCTTCAGAATTCCTATTTAAAACTTCCTGAGCCACACTACGATCAAATTTAATTTTGTAGTTACTCTCAGTTAATCTCTTAGATAATTTATTTAATTCAATCATAACAATTTTTCTAAGTGATTTGTCTTTTAATTTATTAAATACAATAATATCGTCAATCCTATTAAGGAATTCAGGACTAAACTTTTGTTTTAGAGATTTTTTAATAATTGAGTCCTTAACCTTAGCTCTATCATCATCTGATGTAAATCCAACTCCACCACCGAAGTCTACGACTTTCTTAGCACCTACGTTAGATGTCATAATTATTAAAGTATTCGTAAAATTAACTTTCCTCCCAAAAGAGTCCGTCAATCTACCCTCATCTAATATCTGTAACAATATGTTAAAGACATCTTTGTGTGCCTTTTCGATTTCATCAAACAAAACAACTGAGAATGGATTATTTTTAATCTTTTCAGTTAGTTGACCACCTTCCTCGAATCCAACATACCCTGGAGGTGACCCAATTAGTTTAGATACGTTGTGTTTTTCCATGAACTCACTCATATCAACCCTTATAATTTTATCGGGATCACCAAACAATGTGTTTGCCAAAGTCTTAGCCAAATGTGTTTTACCCACACCTGTAGATCCTAAGAACATAAAAGAACCGATAGGTTTGTTATGTCCCTTAACACCAACTCTATTTCTTCTTATAGATTTAGAAATTATCTCAACCGCCTCATCTTGACCAATAACGTTTTTAGATATTGTTTTTTCTAACGATAATAAAGATTTGGTTTCTTTAGTGTCTAATTTATTAATTGGTACTCCCGTTATGTTAGTAACAATATTGTAAACATCATCCACTGTAATGGGTTTTCTATTTAATTGTTGTTCGTCATTCCACTTCTTTTTTTCGTTATCTAACTTCTTAAGAATTTTTCTTTCCTGATCTCTAAGGTTTGCCGCCTTCTCATAATCTTGATTCTTAACGACATCTAATTTTTTGAGTCTAACGGATTCACAACTTTTCTTTAGTTTCTCAATAGAATCAGGTATTTTTACGTTTATCTTTTTTTCAGAACCCAACTCATCTAATACATCAATTGCCTTGTCGGGAAACTGTTTATCCGTAATAAATCTTTTACATAACGTAACTATTGTTTCTATAACATCCTTTTGATAGGAAACTCTATGGAAATCTTCATACGAATCTTTCAAGTTTTTTAAGATGTCAACCGTCTCAACAGTAGTTGGTTCATTCAGTATTATTTTTTGAAATCTCCTTACGAGTGCACCATCTTTTTCTATATTCTTTTTATATTCATCAAAAGTGGTTGCCCCAATACATTGTATCTCACCCCTCGCAAGTGCGGGTTTTAATATGTTTGCGGCATCCATAGAACCTGAAGCGTTACCCGCACCAACCATCGTGTGTATTTCATCAATAAAGATAACAACGTTAGGTGCGTCTTGTAATTCATTTAAAATTACCTTAATCCTTTCCTCAAACTGACCTCTGTATTTTGTACCCGCAACTAAAGATGTTAAGTCTAACGACATAATTCTTTTATCTAAAAGATTTGTGGGACAGTTACCTGTACTGATTAGTAGTGCGAGTTTTTCAACTAATGCGGACTTACCAACACCAGCATCACCTACAACGATAACATTATTCTTTTTTTTACGAGATAAAATTTGTGCAATTCTAAGTACTTCTTTATCCCTACCTATAATAGGGTCTATATCACCTTCTAACGCTAATTGTGTTAGATCACGTGAAAAATTATCAAGTACTGGTGTCTTACTACCTTTCTTACTCCTCTTACTTTGGGATTGAGTTCCCTCTTCGAAAAAATCTACTGACATATATAAAAAGTGTTTTAATTAAAGATACATAAAATTGTTCCAAAAGTCAAATACATTAGACTTCAATTTAATATTGTCATTGTGTCATGTATAATTGTTATACCTGTGACAGAATGTCTCATTTATGGTATTGGTATCCAATTTGATATTATGTGTATTATAAAAACTAAAAATTTAAAGTATGATTTTATTTAGAAATGATCCATGGATCAAATTTGTTGATGAGTTTTTTGACTCTAAAACTGAGACCACTCAACAAAGTGGTGTTGTTAACGTACAAAGACAGGAAAATGAGGAAAGGTATGAATTACAGTTTCTTGTGCCGGGTCTCAATAAAAAGGACATTAACATTGTCGTAGAAGAAGACTTTCTAAAGGTTAAATATAATAAACCTGAAGACTCTTCATCTTATATGGGTACCTTTGAAAGAACTTACAGTTTACCCGAAGATGTCGATGATAAAAAAATTGACGCTAAGGTTAAAGATGGGATATTATATATAAATTTCCCTAAGACTAAGAAAAAAAGTAAACAAAGAACCATTTCAGTTTTATAAATTAGACCCCCAATTAGGGGGTTTAATTTTTTATAGATATTTATATGATACATCGGACTAACTTGACTTTGTCTGTATAAATTGTTATATTAAAGTAAAATAGAATATTATGGCAATTACATCAGAAAAAATCAATGGAAAAGAGATTCTTGTAGAGATAGAGTCATCCAATCTAAAGTCCGCATCTTACAATACGGAAGATGAAACGTTGAGGGTCACTTTTAAAAGTGGTATTGTTTATGAGTATTATAAAGTTCCGTGGGATAAGTTTACTAAACTTAGAATGGCGGAATCGCAAGGTAGGTTTTTTAATTTAAACATTGGAAGATCTTATGAGTACAAGAAACTGTAATGAAGAACAATCAAATTGTTGATGAGTTAATTGAGGAAATAGGTAACAATCAGGAGATAGTAAAATCTTTTGAAGTGAGGGATTCATTATCCACCGACATTTTTGAAGGTAAGGATGGTGAATTTTTTATGCATAAGGAAATAAGAGAAAAACTTATGGATGTTACAGAGAAATTCATGGACTATTTGGACATTGAATTTTTTATACATGATGTGATTTTAACAGGGTCACTCGCAAATTATAATTGGTCAAAGTATTCGGATGTAGACTTACATATATTGGTGGATTACAATGAAACAGATTATAATTTAGAATTACTAAAAGGGTTTTTTAATAGTAAGAGAAGTCTTTGGAATAAACAACACGAAATTTTAGTTAAAGGTTTTGATTGTGAAATTTACGTTCAAGACGTAAATGAACCTCATCATGCTTCAGGTATTTATTCCGTATTAAATAATGAGTGGTTAGTAACTCCTGTTAAAACAATAGAGTCCATTGATAAAAGTATGATCTTAAAAAAATCAGAAGATTTTGAAGATAAGATTGATGAAATATCAGAAAGATTCGATAAAGGAGAGGATGTATTAGAAGATATAAAACTCCTAAAAGTTAAACTGAAAAAGTTTAGACAAAGTGGTTTAGATGATGGTGGGGAGTTCTCTTATGAGAATTTGGCATTCAAATTATTACGAAGAAATGGGTATATAGGTAAGTTGTTAGATATCCAAACTAAAACCACAGATAAGAAATTATCTATAGAACAATAGAGATCAATATATTTTTCTCGATATTGTTGTATTTATAGTATAAGAATAAGTTATAAATAATTATTTAAATATGTCAGATCTTAGACCATTGGGTAGTGAAAAATTACCTGTAGACGAAAAATTAAAAAGGATTATGGAGATTGCCAATTATGGTATGAACACAAAATCCACTATCAATGAAGGGCAATCAACCAAATCTGTTGAGTTCATTAAGGAATCATCTAACGGTGTTTACGGTATCGTAAAAGAGAAAGAAGGTTATTTCGTAAAGAAAGGACTTACAGAAGGTTCATTAGATTACATTGGTGGGATATTCATGAAGAATAAAAATAAATTCAGATCATATTCTGAAGCACTTAGAAGGTTAGAATTGATCAGTGGGCAAGAATCACTTAACGAGGCTAAGAAGTACGTATTAAAAACTAAAGACTCGGCACCTGTGGCTGATGCACCCGTAGAGGATGTACCCGCAGAACCTGTGGCTGATGCACCTGTAGATGATGCACCAATAGATGACTTACCACCAGTAGATTCAGGTATGGAAGATGAAATACCATCTGACGAACCTGCAATAGAACCTGAAGGTGAGGAAGAAGGTAAAAGATCGGATTACATGGCGGAGATTCAAAAATTTTCAGGTAAATTAGGTCAATCTCTAAGAGACGTTAAAGAAAAAATGGAGAGCGATGATATCAAGTATGTTATCAACATGGTTCTTTCCGCAGTTAATCTCGACGCATTAGATGAAGAAGACAAAGAAGAGATAGCTGAGAGGTTTGAAGATAAAGACGATTTTTCTGATGAGGAAGGAATGGATAACATTCCATCTGAAGATTCAATGGATGATGAAGTTACTGACGAACCATCTGATGAAGAGTTAGACGAAATAATGGACAAATTAGAAAGTTTTATTGATACCGACGCTATTGTTGATGAAGATGAAATACCTGAAGGTGATTTACCTGAATCAGAGAAAGTAGAAGAAAAAAGAATAGAAGACATTGCAGATTTAAGTGTAAGACACGAAGAGGTATCTGAAATGGAAGAAGACGTAGAACTTGACTTAGATGAACTCAAAAAGGAAATCAACAAAAACGTTGACGATACTTTGAGTAAATATTTCAAGTAATATGAGACTTATCTATATCAATGAAATAGGTTCTGACTATAAAGGTCAGAAACAATACGAATTTATTTTTAGTGACCAACTTGAATTTGATATAGAGGAGTGGTACCATATACCTGCATCTACGAGTATAGAACCATTATCCCCACATTTAGAATATATTAGTTTAGTTGGTGTACTTAAGAATAGTGACATTGATTTAGAACTAATACAAAAATCTGATTACTTTGGTGTAATTGATGCCGTTGACGGTGTTGTTTCATTAGGGTGGGAAAAATTCGATTATGAGAGTGAGTTCGAAAGACTTACATTTTCATTTGGTGATAAAATGGATAAGGTTAATAAAAAAATAGAATCAAGAGGTTTCACTCTAATAAAAGAAGAATTAAATTATAATACGGGAATATGAAAAGAATCGTTATAGTAACAAAACTTTTAAATGAGGGGTTCACCGAGAAGTTCCTTTCTAAACTAACAGATAAACAAATAACTGAATTATCAAGTCGGGTATTGTCTGAGGAAACCTTAAACATACCTAAAGACGATCAACAAGGTGTGGAAGACGCAAAAAGAAAAGGTGAAAAATTTGTCACCTATGAAGAAGATAATGGAGAATCTACATCACTTAATTTAGAAATGTTGGTTAAGAAAATTGCATTATCTAGTAAATATGACGATATTGTTGATGAAATGACACCCGAAGATTATAGTGATGAGTTTGAATTTGGGGATAATTTCATAACTAATTTATTGGATGACTATGTTGACCACGAACAGTATGATGATTTATATGATCTTTTTAAATATGAATATGGTGATATCATATTAAGTATGTACGGTAGTGATGAGAAACAAGATATCGAAGAATGGGTAGAAGGTGTGGTTAAAGAGAACTACCATACGGAGGTTACCACTAAAAAAGAAATCTACGAAATGATCGGGGCACTTTCAGACTCACCTGACGCATTAGTCTCGGCTCAAAATTATTTTAGTGTGGACGAACAGTCACCTGAACCATCTAAACCAGATACTGATGCTCCCGTAAGAGAAAAACCAAGTACAAGACCAGGTAAACCAAAAAGAGAAAATCCTTTTGAACCAAAACATAAACCAAAACCTAAGGCTAAGTTACCAAAACAACTAAGTTTTGATTCTATTGGTCTTGATTTAAAAATGGCAGCAGAATGATTAGTAAAAAAGAATTATTAGAAACTATAAAAGGTTTAAAAGAAATGCCGGTAGACTACGGAGATAACCCTGAAAGAATGACACCTGACGTGGAAGATAAATTAGCGTCAAGAGAAACACCTTATAAAGATAATCCTTCGTTTCCTGAAGAATCACCAGAAGGTGTTGCATCTAACTTTGAAGAACTATTAGCATCCAAGAGATTTAAGGATGTTGTCGCAAAAGTAAAAAGATATACAGGTGAAGAAGGTAATATAACGGATCAGAATGTACTATCTCAATTAATGAGTACTATGCAACGAACCTTGATGAGTGTTTTACGATTTGAACAAGACAATAAAGAATATTTAGAGAACTTAGCGGTAGAACTTGTTAAGAAAGAAATGTCACTACCTGAAGACACACTACAATTCGATGCGAAATTAGTTGGTATAGGTGGTATAGATTCAGAAGGTTTTTCTAAGGAATCGGAAGATCCAAGTGAAGAAGAAGTAGAACAACAATTTGGTGTAAACCCTGAAGAGGCTGAAGATGGTTTAGAAGACTTTATGGACGCAATGGAGAAATTTGATCAAGAAACTGCGAAAAGAAGATTTATAAATGCACTAATCCAAGGAGCATCCAAGAAAGGTCACTATATGTTTGAATTGGTTGCTGACGAATTAACTCAAAGAGACCCAAACATCGTAAACCAATATGGTGTTTTAATGTCGGTCAACGATTTACTTTATTGGGTACTACCTGATGAAATGATGGAAATGGGTATGGGTGATGGACAACAAGCCGGAAAAGAAGAGATAGATACAGAAACAGATCCTCCTACAATTATCGCAAGAGCGGTATTTTTCCCTGCATTGATTCACGAAGTAATAAAAGGGGTGATGGAAATTATGGGTACACAAGGTTTACCTGACGATCCAAGATCTGCAGAGATGGTGATGAATAAAACTGACACTTTACCTTCAGAAATTTGGGATTTAAGATTAGGACCAATTATTTGGGAGAAATTTAGATCTTCATATCCTGATAGGTTAAATCAAGAAGATATGACACACATCCAAAATTATCTTTTCTCAAGATTTTCTCAATTAGATGCTGAAGAATTTTTCAGAGTTGCTAAAGAGATAATGAGAGGTTCGGCGATGGGTAAAAGTATTTTAGGTAACATGGTAGATCAGATTATTCAAGATTTACAAAATGAAGATTACGAAGAGGACCAATATAATAGAGAAAAAGATGATGACGATGACGGTGGTCTCGGAGGATTCTTAGGGTCATTAGGGATTACATTTTCTCCTGAAGACGACAATTAAATAACACAGATTATAAGAAAGTGGTCAATAGACCACTTTTTTTGTATTTATAGGATATGGATAAACATAAACTCATACAGTTAAAAGAATATGCGAAGATCATGAAAGATACTCCGTATGCCCTTAAAACTTATTTAACTACGTACGACAACACAAAAAAGAAATACGTACCATTGGAGTTATTCCCTGACCAAATTGAACTAATAAACGACTACGACAATTATAATGAAAATATAACTCGTAAGTATAGACAGGCAGGTGTATCCACAGTAACTGCCGCTTGGTTATCTAAAAGGATTCAAATGTCAAAACCAGATGAACCTGAGAGAATTCTAATTATTGCCAACAAAAGAGATACTGCAATCGAAATGGCGAACAAGGTTAGAGGTTTCTTAGATCAGTGGCCAGAGTGGATTAATGTTGGTTTTTCGTCAGACAAGAATTCAGAAAGTAGATATAGAATGAATAATGGGTGTGAGGTTAAGGCGGTTGCAACTTCTGCCGATGCACTACGTGGTTACACACCAACAGTACTAGTTTTTGATGAGGCAGCATATATTGAGGCGGGAGAAGATTTTTGGGCGGCGTGTATGGCATCCTTATCCACGGGTGGTAAGGTAATTCTTATCTCTACACCTAACGGACATGACCCAATTTATTATGGAGTATATGATCAGGCGTTAAGAGGTATGAATGACTTTAAAATAACCGATTTAAGGTGGTTTAAAGATCCGAGATATGCAGGTGATTTAAAATGGATTAAAGTGGATGATATTATTCATTATATGTTAAATAGAGAACAATATAATGATGATGAGATAATTTTAGAACAGGGTTGGGAAGGATATGAAGAATTACTCGAACAAGGATACAAACCGTACTCTCATTGGTTTGAGAATATGGCAAAAAAATTCAAGTATGACAAAAGAAAAATCGCACAAGAATTGGAGTGCGACTTCCTCGGTTCTGGTGATGGTGTTATCCCAAGTACAATACAAGACAGAATAAGAAAGACCATGATAAAAGACCCCATGGAAAAATACATGCAGGGTACCTTTTGGTTATGGAAAGAACCTGTTGAGGGTCATAGATATATAATGGGTGTCGACGTATCTCGAGGAGATAGTGCCGATTCATCATCTATATGTGTTATTGACTTTGATGAAAACGAACAAGTTGCAGAATACGTTGGTATGATACCACCCGATGATTTAGCATCCATTGTCTATAAATGGGGTACATTATATAAGGCGTTCGTAGCAACGGATATTACGGGAGGTATGGGTATTGCAACATCTCGTAAACTACAAGAAATGGATTATAAGGACCAATATATTGATGGGGTTAATTCTAATAATATTTGGCAATACAACAAAAAGGCACAAGAAAAGATACCGGGTATAAACTTTAATAATAAACGAACACAGATCGTTGCAACCTTTGAGGAGAAACTTAGACATGGATTTATGGTTAGATCCTCAAGACTGTTAAATGAATTAAATACGTTTGTTTATATTAATGGTAGACCTAACCATATGAAAGGGTCTCATGATGATGCAATTATGGCAATGGCAATTGCTATGTACGTGGGTGACATATGTTTTACACAATTAAAAAGAAGTGATAGCGCTAATAAGGCGATGTTAGATTCTTGGTTATTAACAGAGAGGACATACGAAACTAAAAAATCATTTTATTCTCACGGTACTGCATTTGATGCGGTGGGTGGGATGACCACAGATGGACAACCTTATAACCCATCTAACCAAAATGTTAGTAAAGATCAGTACATGGAACATAGTTGGTTATTTAGTAAAAGAGGGTATAGATAATTAAACAGGTTTATAAAGTGAAAAAAAATACGTATATTATAAAGACTAATATTTATTAATATGGCAAAACAAAATATGACGGTGTATCAAAGGTTAACAAAGGTTTTCGGTTTTACGGCTGACCAACCTTCTACACCACCACAATACAAGTTTGATAGGGATACTCTGTTAAAAACAGATAGTAAGGAAGATTATGAAAAATCACTTCTTCAACAACAACAATCTCAATATATTGCGGATAAGTGGTCTAAATTAGATCAATCGTTATATAATCAATCAGTTTACTATGAACCTAACAGATTGGCGGCATATTACGATTATGAATCTATGGAATTTACCCCTGAGATATCCGCAGCATTGGATATATATTCAGAAGAATCAACGACACTTTCTGAAAAGGGAGACATACTCACAATTTATTCAGAATCAAAAAGAGTTAAAAACATACTTACAGATCTTTTTGAGAACATCTTAGATGTGAACACTAACTTACAAATGTGGTGTAGAGGATTAGGTAAGTACGGAGATAACTTCGTTTATTTAAAAATAGATCCTGAAAGAGGGGTTGTAGGTTGTCAACAATTACCTAACATTGAAATCGAGAGACACGAAGGTGCGGCATCCAACGTTCATAAGGCGGAACCGTCATCAAACGTCACAATGCCAAGTAGAGAATTAAGATTTGCGTGGAAGAACAAAGACATGGAATTCCAAGCATGGGAGGTTGCTCATTTTAGATTACTAGGTGATGATAGAAAACTACCTTACGGTACGTCCATGTTAGATAAAGTAAGACGTATATGGAAACAATTATTACTTGCGGAAGATGCAATGTTAATTTATAGAACATCAAGGGCACCTGAAAGAAGAGTATTTAAAGTCTTTGTTGGTAATATGGATGATAAAGATATTGAGGCGTATGTACAACGTGTGGCGAACAAATTTAAACGAGATCAAGTAGTAGATCCTCAGAATGGTCAGGTTGATATGAGATACAATCAAATGGCTGTGGATCAAGATTACTTTATTCCTGTTAGAGATCCGGGTCAAACATCTCCTATTGAAACATTACCAGGAGCACAAAACTTAGGTGAGATTGCAGACATTGAATACATTCAAAAGAAGATGTTGGCGGCACTTAGAATACCTAAGGCGTTTTTAGGTTTTGAGGAAATCGTTGGTGATGGTAAGACTTTAGCGTTAATGGATATTCGTTTTGCAAGAACGATTAATAGAATACAAAAATCATTAATACAAGAATTAAATAAAATTGCGTTAGTTCACTTATACTTGTTAGGTTTAGAGGACGAGTTAGATAATTTTACATTGTCTTTAACTAATCCTTCGGCACAATCTGATTTATTAAAGGTAGAACAGTGGAAAGAAAAGATAACATTATATAAAGACGCAACATCAGATCAATCTCAAATTGGTATACAACCTGTTTCACACACATGGGCTAAGAAAAATATCTTAGGTATGAGTGATAACGACGTAGTATTAGATTTACAACAACAAAGACTTGAACGTGCACTTGGTGGTGAGTTAGGTGCCACACCTAATATTATTAAGAGAACAGGTGTGTTTGATGAAGTAGATAAGAAGTACGGGATACCTGAAGAGGAAAGACAGTCTATGGACGCCAGTGCACCCGCTGGTGGAGACGATATGGGCGACATGGGAGGATCACCACCTCCACCCGCAGGAGACATGGGTAGCGATGAACCTTTAAGTGAAGGAATTAAAAAATCAAAGAAATCTAAAATATTAAGTATGTTAGGTGACGAATCACAAGATTTTGACGATCTTTTTGATGTTAATAAGGCACAACAGAATATTTATGAAGTAGAGAATAAACTCAAAGACATATTAAAAGAATAATTATGGCAACATTCGGGAACATTAAAAATAAGATTTTAGTTAAACTAACTGAATCATATGGTAAAAAGGATTTTAAAAATAACCTTAATACGTATTTTAAACCTATAACTAAAAATGATACACTCAAGGAGATGTATTCATTATATGAAGAATTGGAGGGTAAAACTTTTGAAGATAAGGAGACTGCAACATTATATGTAGAAGAACTATCAAGAATATTAAAAGAAAAAAGTTCTAACATACAAACCGATTTAAATAAATTAAGTGAAGACTTATCTAATGTTGAATCTACAAGTAACGAATTATATGAAAGTATTGATTCTTTATCCACTCCCGATAATTTAAGTAATATATCTGATAAGGTTATTGCTAAAAAATATTTAGTTGAACATTTGACAAAAAATAAAACTAATGAATTACTTACTGTAGATCAAGGTGTAAATGAATCATTATTAAATTCAGTCTTAGTAAATAACTTTAATGCTAGTTTTGATAAGACGTTGAATGAAGAAGATAAAAGTAGATTAAAAAACATATTATCCCTTAACCAAGAAGATTTAGAAAGTAAGTTTACTGAATTGACTGAAAGTATCAACGAAAAGTTAGGTTCAATAGTAGAATCAGACGAAGAGTTTAAATCTAAGTCTATTGAGGTTAAGACTGAGATTAATGAAATGAATCAAAGTAAGTATAACTTATACAGATTAGAAGAGTTATTAAGTAACTTGTCAGAATAATATTCCTTTACGGCAGCTACCTTAGAGGTGTAAATCCCTGTTTTTGATACATCAAAGTCTCAAATGGGGATTTTTTATTGCTCGTTTTCGTCGTTCAGTTTCTGTATATACACCGCCTTTTGTTTTTGTAGTCTTTTTTTGACGGATGGTTTAGTGAATTGTTTATTCTCTCTGAGTTTATTGATTTGTTTTACGTTTCTTACTTTTCTACGCAATTTCTTTATCGCTTTCTCAATACCACCTTTGTCTACTTTTATTATTAGCATATATAATTTTGTATATTAATAAATATACTAGAAAAATTTGTTTTTCCAAAGAAAATTACTTATATTTTATTAAACACCATTAAAAGATTATAATAATGAATTAAATGAAACTAGGACGTTACATCCCATTAGGGGATCACAAAAACGTTAAGATTGGATATGGGACGATAAACCATAAAAACTTAAAGACGATTTACCTCTCTTTAAACTCTTGGTTAGAACCAAATGAGATATGTGAGGATTACGATGCAATACTACGGTCATCGAAAAATAAAATAAAAAGATTATTTCACAATTTAGGTCACGGACTTTTTAGAGAAGAATCTATCGTTGATTTGGATGTGAGAACTAAAGGTATAAAAAAAGAAAAGAGATCTTTTATGAATTTAGAAGTTACTCTTTATACGTTAAAACAAGTAAACGTCAAGGATAAAGACTTGAAAACAGACATGTATGGTCTACTATGTGAAATCATAGATACTTGTTTAGATAACGAATTATTATACAATTTCCACAAAAAGAAAAAATAAGTCCGTTTTCCATGTATTTATAGTAATAAAACTACAGATACATGAAAGTATTAGGACCAAAAGAAACAGGTAAAGGAATATTAATAGAATATGACGCGGGATTTATTTCTCCCAAAGAGAATAAAAGTGTTATATCGGAAATGAAGGGAATTGATTTCTCTGAAGATATTATCCTTTACGCTGTTCTACAGAAATATGATACCCCGAATAAGAACGGGAGAATCTATCCAGAGAGATTACTCAAGAGAGAGATGGAAAAGTATCAAGAGATAATTGATAAGGGTTCAGCATTAAATGAACTAAACCATCCATCATCTTCACTCATAGATTTAGATAGAGTTTCACATACGATCACCGAGACTTGGTGGGACGGTAAAATTCTTATGGGAAAAATTAAATTACTTCTTTCACCTGGTTGGAAAAAATCAGGTATTGTAAGTACCAAAGGTGACCAAGCAGCAATGTTATTAATGAACGGTGTTACCTTAGGTATATCATCAAGAGGGGTAGGATCACTTAAATCAGTTAAAGGACAGAATATAGTACAGGAAGACTTTGAATTGGTTTGTTTTGATTTAGTATCATCCCCATCAACACCTGGTGCATATGTATTCCAAGATCCAGGAGATAGAGAAAAATACGAAGAATCGATTGAGGAACAACCTATCGTAGATGAGAGAATGAGTAAACTTATGGGTAATCTCAATAGTTTCTTGTCTAAATAATAAACTTTTCTTTGATTACTATATCATAAAAGTAATTTTTTCTTAATTAACAAGTATTTATTATTAAACTATATAAAACAAATGAGTAAAAAATCCATTTTAGAACAAGCATTGCTTCAAGTACAAGACCTTGAAGAGGCAGTAAAGGCAAACGCAAAAGGTATACTTGCTTCAACCATGAAGGAAGAACTAAACGATGTCCTAAACGAATCTATGGAACAAGAGGAAGTTGAACTTTCTACTAAAGAAGACGAACAAGATATGCCAGTCTCGGAACAAGGAATTGATGACGAGGAAGGAAATGATGACGAAACTTCGATAAACGACGAGCCAACAGACGACGTTGATCCAGACATGGAAGATGAAGAGGGTGAAGACGAATCAGACGACGAATTATCTATAGATGATGAGGACGAAGATTTTTCATTACCAATGGATTCTGAAGAAGAAGGAGAAGACGAAGTACTCGACATGACCGACGCATCTGACGATGAAGTCCTAAAGGTATTCAAATCAATGAAACCTGAAGACGGAATTGTTGTGAAACGTGACGGTGATAATGTTGAACTCGAGGACGGAGACGACGAATACATCATCAAATTAGATGACGAAGAAAGTGAAGTCGAAGAAACAGAATACAACGAAGAGGTATCTGAAGAAGACGTTGAGGAATCAGAAGTATCTGAAACTGATGACACTGTCTACGAAATTGAATTAGAAGACGTATCCGAAGAAGAAGTCTCTGAAGAAGAAGTTTCCGAAGAGGAGGTATCTGAAGAAGAAATTGACGAATCAGAAGTATCTGAGGAGGAAATGGAAGAAGAAGTCTCTGAAGAGGAAGAATCTCATGAAGAGGAAGTCGACGAAGCTGCGAGAACAAAATCCAATGTACATGGTGACAAGGGAGGTGCTAACAGAGCCGGTATTAAGTCTAAGACTAAATATAAGGCAGGTGCAATCAACGAAGAAGTTGAAACTTTAAGAAAACAAAACGGTGAATATAAAAAGGCGTTAGTTTTATTTAAAGAGAAACTAAACGAGGTTGCTGTGTTTAACGCTAACTTGGCATACGCTACAAGATTGTTCACAGAACATTCGACAACTCGTCAAGAGAAATTGAATATTTTGAAAAGATTTGACTCTGTCAGTTCTTTAACAGAATCTAAATCCACTTATAAAGTAATAGAAGGTGAATTAGGTTCAAAACAAAATGTTACTGAGTCGGTTGCCAAAGCAATCGTTTCAACTCCGACATCATCCTCATCTCAAGAAGTACTTTCAGAAACGAAAGCATATGAAAGTCCACAATTCAAGAGAATGAAAGATTTAATGTCAAAATTATAATAAAATAAATAAAAAAACTAAAACTTACATTTAAAATGGGAGCATTATTAGAATCAGGTATGGTTGGTAACATTGGGTTAAAACACCTAAGAGTTATCAAAGAAGATACCATCAAAAAATGGGATGACCTAGGTTTCTTAGAGGGACTTAATGGACATCAAAAAGATAACATCGCTCAGTTATATGAAAACCAAGCGTCTTATCTAATTAACGAAGCTGCTGTGTCTGACGCATCAGGTTCATTCGAAACAGTTGTTTTTCCAATTATTAGAAGAGTATTCTCTAAATTATTGGCAAACGATATCGTTTCTGTACAAGCTATGAACTTACCAATTGGTAAATTGTTCTACTTTGTACCTAAAATCGGTGAAAGAGATGCAAATGGTAATCACAAGAAACCTTATGGTGTACCAAACGGAGATAATGACGTAGCAAACGGAAACTTTGACGGTGGAAGAAATCTTTATGATAGATTCTACGAAGAAGGTGACGGTGCTGATGAAGGTCTGTTTGACTACTCTAAAGGTGCGTACACTGAACAAGCTCTTACAGGAGCCAAATTCGTAACATTTGCAAACGGAGTGGCAACTGAGTCAGATACTTTAGTGGCAGGTACTTATTCATCTGCGATTGTTAAAGTTGGTGGTTTCACTAAATTAGGATCAGGTAAACTTTCAGGACCTAATGGTAACGAAATGGATACTGAAGAATTTTTAGCATCTTTAGAAATATCTCACGCTAATATTAACGATGGAGTTAAATTACCTTTTAACGTTGTAACTCAAAAATACGGAAACGGAATCGTTGAGTACGGTAAAAAAGGAAATGGGATAACAGGAGAATATCCTGATATCGTAGATAAAGACGGTGTAATTTTCCTACAAATTGATATGGAAACATATAAATCGGGAGAAGGTTATGCGGCTGAAGTATTAGCTGCTGATATTAACGCAACTGATTTAGCAGGAACTTACAGACAGTATGGTTCACTTGAATTCGAAGATGAAATCGGAGAAGTATCTTTCGATTTAGATTCTGTAACAGTTTCTGTTACTGAAAGAAAGTTAAGAGCTAGCTGGTCTCCTGAATTGGCTCAGGATGTATCTGCTTTCCATAACATCGACGCTGAGGCTGAGTTAACTGCATTGTTATCTGAGCAAATCGCGGCTGAGGTTGATAGAGAGATCTTAAGAGACTTAAGAAAAGGTGCAGCTTGGAACCTTAAATGGGACTACAATGAGTGGAAATACGGTGGAGACGCTGGAAAAACACTACAGGGTTATACTCAAAAGGATTGGAACCAAACGTTAATTACTAAAATTAACCAATTATCGGCTCAAATCCATAAAACTACACTTAGAGGTGGTGCTAACTGGATCGTTGTTTCTTCTGAAGTTTCAGCTGTATTCGATGATTTAGAGTACTTCCACGTATCTAACGCAGGTGCAGAACAAGATCAGTACAATATGGGTATTGAGAAAGTTGGTACTTTAGCAGGAAGATACCAAGTGTATAGAGATCCTTACTTCCCAGCGGGTAAAGTATTGGTTGGACATAAAGGAAAGTCGTTATTAGACGCAGGGTACATTTACGCACCTTACGTACCGTTACAACTTACACCTACAATGTACAATCCATTCAACTTTACACCGATCAAGGGTATCATGACGAGATACGCTAAGAAAATGGTTAATAACCGTTACTTCGGTGTAATAAACGTTGCAGGATTACAAACATTCAACTTAGATACTTTAAGATAATATATCTTTAAGTTCTATTAATATTAAAGGGGATCGATTCGGTCCCCTTTTTTTATTGCATTATTTTCCGTATATTATAACTTATGATATGGAAAGATTACTTTGTTAGTATTGCAGAACAAGTTAAAGAAAAGTCTAAAGACATTAAGACTAAAATAGGTGCCGTTATTGTTGGTAAGGACAATGAAATTCTAAGTACGGGATATAACTCATTCCCAAGAGGATTAAACGATAATGTGGTTCAGAGACAAGAACGACCTGAAAAATACTTTTGGTTTGAACACGCTGAAAGAAACGCCATATATAATGCTGCGAGAATAGGTGTATCACTAAAACAATCCACAGTATATCTAACTTCAGGACTACCATGTATGGACTGTGCAAGAGGTTTGGTACAATCGGGGGTAATAAAGATTGTCTGTAAAGAACATTGTACCACTAAGAATTTAGGTAAGTGGAAAGAAAGTCAAGAACGATCTCTTATTTTGTTAAATGAGTGTGGGGTAGAAGTCGAGTTTTATTAAGTTTCCTTATTTTTACATTTAAGTCTCCACTTCCCTTAATAACCCTATGGAATTCTCCTTCAGGTATTGTAACAACTAAACCTTTTGTAATTTTAATTGGAAGTTCATTATCCATTTGAAACGACCAATCACTTTCATGTAAAAAAGTAACTTCACGATCTTCATTATCGAAGTGCCATTTTAATTCAGACTCATTAATATCCCTTGGAAATATCCTTGTACTGTAATTGTTATACAATATTTCCCTAAATGGTAAAGTTTCTCCCATTAAAGTGTAAAGTTTTTCTTATTACTTTGTTTAATGATGTCCATCAGTGAATTAAAGACAGATTTTTCATTAATATATAGTCCTCTAATTATTATTTTACCGTATTCTATTAATGCAACTCCTGATTCATATTCATCGTAATCTTTACCTACATCACCCTCTTCCATTGAGATGGTAGCAAACATAGTTAGACTACCTTCTACCATTTCTGCATTATCTTTATCTAATACATCATATGAGTAACGACCATCTTCATCCTCATCTTCCTCAGGATATTTATCGGCCATATAATAATCGTTGTCCACCATATCGGTGTGGGCTAAATACTTGTCTTGTGTTTGTTTGTTTCTTACAATAAACAATCCTGTTTTTTTATCCCATAACAACAATTCAAAACGATCTTCTACATCATCTAGTTCAGAGTCATAGAAACCCTCTCCTGTGGAATCAGGGTATTCTGGCGGGTCATAATACCCTTCAAATAAATCAAATAATTTCATATTACCAAGGATTAGAAGATTTTATACCTAACGCTTTACGGTATCGTGCAATATTACAACTCCAATATCCCGCTTTAGTACGATCTTTCTTCTCACTACATTTATGTCTAGCCCTAAACGATTTTGCAGCCTTCTTATTATTATTCCTAACCTTTAAATTAGGGTCTCCAAAAGTTACTTTCTTAATTGTTCCTTTTGGGGTTTTAACATAGACCGCAAATTTCTTTGGTCCACTAGAGGTTCTAAATGGTTTGTTTAATTTAACGTTTTTACCTCTGTGTTTTGCTTCAAGTAAATGTTCGTCTTGATTTTCAATGAAAGGTATATCTAAATAAACCTCAGAACCTTCATATAAACCTGTTTGTCCTAAATCAGTATTAATTAAATCTAAATCAATTCCTGAGACTTCTAAGACATTATCTTCACTTAACTGACGTACTTCATTATAAATATTAAAGAACTCATTAGAATAGATCCTATATACGTTCTCGACAATAGGTAAGTTATTATTAATATGGTATTGTAAACCTTCACTTAGTTGTTTAGATTCATTTACCATTTTAAGTTTAGGTTCTTGTATAGTTAACTTTTGTTGATCTAAGTTATTGAAAACTAAAGAAATGATTCTGTTTTCATCAAACCTCGCAAAGTTAGGTGTTCTACCTTTACCTGATTTTTTACTTTTTCTCTCTTTACGTCTTTTTTGACGTGTCATTGATTTTTTTTCTTTCTTACTGTACGACCCTGTTGTTTTAGGTGTTTCCTTAGAGACTTTTTTAGATGGTCTACATTTCGGGTATCCCTTTCTTTTTGAGTCTCCATCTGCATCACCTCTCCCACATGGTGGGTGTTTACCATCTACTTTACGAGATACATCAACCCATTTTTCTTTAAACCAACGACCAAGATCTTCCTGAAGTACCTCTCCGTTTGAGAGACACTCCTCTAAATAAACCTTATCTTCTTCGTTTATGGTAATTTTCATTTAGTTCTTTTTCTCAGGAGTTGATGGTGGGTTTAAAAATTCTTGAAATTTCTTAGTTAGTTGTTCAAGTTCAGGATCATTCATACCATCAAGTAGGTCACTTGAATATTGTTTTATAAACGATGGTGTTACGAACATGTATGTGTCTTTATGTATAGTTAATTCAGTACTTGTACTATGTTCTTTTATACAAGGTCCTATAGACAATGCTTGTGAATTTTGCTCAGTATCAAAAGTACATACAATAGCACTAATGACAGGCATTCCTAATAAGTACTCACATACGAATATAATGTTACTGGCCTTCTTTGAGGTGTGACTCTTATCTCCTGAAATATTTAATCCCTCTTTTCCAACTGAACTAACCATCGCCTTTGCAAATGCCAATCCTCCAACACCTGTGGCGAGTCCAAGAACCCCTTCTAATAACTCCTTAGAAAACGTTGCTCCCCAAGAATTAGATTTATGATTAACGTCTTCTTCATTAACGTGTACGAAACAACCCGAAGAATCAATTATTTTTTGTAATGCGTCGTAATCATAAAGAGACTTTCCTTCTTTATCCAATGCCTTTGTCATTGCACCAAAAAATACAGACACTTCCGCGAATACATCTCTTACTTCTTTTTCTATCGTTGTATTGGTCATATCAGTAGTTGCCATCATGATATTACCCGTTTCATTAAAAACAAACCCCTTTTTAACTTCTTGGTTATTTGGGTCTTGTTGTGTTACTTTATCAGCCATATTAATTTACTTTAAAATTTTATTTTTTCTTTTTACAGTATGAACCTGAACATCTTTTTTTACCGTCCAAACCTTTAATTGATCCTTTACAAACTCGTACCGCGTATCCGTTAGCATATGCAGATGGATATACATCAAACTTAGACTTAGCCGCTGACTTACCTCTTGCACATAAAGTGTTTTTCTTCTTTGCTTCTTGTAATTCATGACCATCTTCTGTTTGGTTCATTAAGAAGTCCAATACTTGATCCATGTTTTCTTTAGCAACACTAACGTGATCGTCGGCCCAATCGTGACCATTTTGTAATATGTCTTCAATTACATTTTCGTCCAAATTCAACAAAATTTCACATTGTCTGTGTATTTGTTTAAGGTTACTAAAAAACATATAATTTTCAGTTCTCTCCTCATTGAGGGAGTTTAAATGTTTTTTTATTAATTTTTTAATATTATCCATATCTAATAAGTAGTTTATTTTTCGGATACAATCTCGAATTTTATAACTTCAGGGTAAAAAATCTCTTCGTTGTGTTTTACGCCCTTTACTTCTATATAATATTCTCTTGGTATTAGTATTGAAGTATCTAAAACAAAACTATTTTCGTTGGTAACATCCATGTAAGTCCAATCAAAAACATTTACGTTAGTTACACCCTCTTTAATGTAGATTCGGTAAAACACCTCATCAAATAATTCGTTTGTGGATTTACTTATAGTTCTAAACATCGTGGTTAGTTTTCTAACTTCACCAGATTTTATTTTTTCATTTTGTTTTATACCTGAGTATTGTACAACGTACTTGTTTGATTCCTTTTTATTTTCACCAATACTAAATTTCGATGAATAAGGTTTAGGTACAAATTTTTGTGTTATATCGGGAAATGCGTTTCCTTCGACTTTAATTCCTTTCCATACATCATAAAAGAAACGTTTACCGTCACATACTAACCCGTCTATACCTAAGGTAACTCTATAAACACCTTTTCTAATTTTTTCCACTGTTAGGTCAGTTAGTCCCGTAATAGGTGTTTTTGTTGAGTCTAAAATATCGACACTTGGTATTTGATCCAAATCAAAAAAGTTTGTCTCCTTGTTTACATATAGAAATAAGTTCTGATCTGTTTTCTCTATAAAATTTTCACGATCATCAACTATCCTATCACTGAAATTAGTTTCTAAGTATGGTTCAAAAAATGTCTGTGTGTACTTTGTGAAGAACGCCACTGATTGGTCAACTTCGGAAGATAAATCTTCATATAAAGGTTCAAACGCAATACCTAAACCGTAGTTTACGGTACCACCTGTAATTACTTCGTTTATGTATTCTGTTATATCTACATCTAAATGTTCATTACCATTATCGAATTGTTGTTCACCTATGATTACAGGATTATTCGAATATATTCCTTCGGCAGACCATGGATCTAAGGTTGTTCGTGAAAACCAATTTGACGGTCTAACGTCAAAAGTATCATTACCTGTTGTGTAATCATAACCCGAATCTTCATAATCGAAACCAACACCTTCATCCCAATACTGATCTATCTTAAATAAAATAAGTTTAAAGGAAGTTGTTCTTTCTCGTCCAGTTCCTCTTTTCGCACCTAAGAATGTTTCATCACCAAAAATAGTATTGGTCATGTGTATTCTATGTATTGTGTCTGAGTTTAGGACATAATCCCCATTATCTATTTTAGACTTTAAACCGTCTAAATCTAATTTAAGGATGTATTTGGAAAACCCCGAACCATAAAAAATCTCAGTCGTAGGATTTTTTGCGGTGTTAACCTTTAAACCTTTAATTATAGTATTGTTTTTTTCAAAATATGAACGATAGTATGACATCTTGTGTTTAGTTTCTTATATAAATATCTGTTAGTTTATTCTAATCGACTTATTTAAGATGTCATTTTCAAGTGTCTGTCTAAGTTTTACTAATTTATCCCAATCTGAATAACCATTTTTAACCATTGGTTTTGTTGGTTGATGGGCGTGTCCTGCAATAACTCTTGTTAAAACATCTAAAAACTCTAATAAAGTTTCACCTCTTACAGTTGAGAAAGTATTAGGTTCTATAGAGGATAAAAGATCTTCCTGAGTGTATTCGTATTTATCTAATTTATTAAACAGTATCTTTTTACCTCCCGTAACAACGTTTGTATCGGTTGATAACATAAAAATTTTATCTGAAGATAATGTACTAAAAGATTGTTCAAGTGTGGTAGATACGGTTTTAAGTATTTTTTCTTTTTTCTTTTCCGTAATTGGTTTCGGTGTGGGTTCATTAGGACTAAAAACTAATCCCGACCCCATTACCGTTGAATTCCCAAAACAACCAGGTCTTATCTTACTTAAAAACTCTACACTGTTTAGTGTTTTTACTGGTCTATAATAAAAAGGATGTAATGATACTTTAGGTAAGTTACCATCAAACTTTCTAAGTCCATCATTATTTAGTTCACATAATGTCGTTCGTATCTTTATATATGCACCTTGATAATCACTCGCAGTTTGTGAGAACGATGGGGAGGACGATGTACCGTCCGTATTGATTAATTTAATTTGTTCAGAATAACTTGACAAGTCCTGTGCAACATCTCTACTGAAGACATTAGTGTTGAATGTTTGTCCATATATTTTCTTTACTTCATATACATACCAATCGATAGTATACGACGATCCACCTGTATTAGTATCATTAATATTATATTCAATAATATATGATAGTTTCTTATAAGGTACTTTTTCTATTACGGTCTCTTCTTCTTTTAATTCTTGTTTTGTACCGAATTTTTTTAAACTTAGTATTGATCTTTTTTCTGAAAGAATTGGGAAATTAATAATATCTGTCCTAACCTTATCTGACGCACTATCTTTAGATACTAACTTACCACCCCTCAAAGTTAAACCGTTCTCAGTAAAAAGAACATCAGAACCATAAGGACCATAGATTGCGTAATCTTTTAAGTTGGAGATTGTACCTTCAGATTTTTCTTTAACATAAGTACCATTTTCTGAGAATACGTTGTTCATCTTTTTAACGTTGGATCCGTAACTGGTATTCTCTACTTGTCTTGAATTAGTTTGACTTTGATAATCATGTACTGTAGTGAATGGACCCGCGATATATTCTCTATTAACCAAATCATTATCAGGGTTATAGACTATTATTTTTACGGACTGACCTATTTCAGGTATAAAATTGATCATCGTTGGGAGGAAGGGGTTAGCAACGAAAGGATCATTTTCGTCCCAAGGTTCATAATCTCTCGCCTTTTCAATAGGCCCTGTCGGTACTCCTGTAAGTTTAACGCGTATTCTACCAATCCCTTTAGGGTCAACGTTATTATCTACAACTGCTAAACTTATTATACTACCCATTATTTAGTTAATCTATTACCGATTTCATCATTTATGTTATTATATAATTTCTCAATTTTATCCATATGTTTTGTCAATTCAACAATACTGAATTTTGTTTTCTCAAATTCCTCATTTAAGTATTTTAATCCTTCTTCTAAATCTTTGTTAGATTTTACTGACGGTTCATTCGAAACCTCTAAAACTTTTTTTAAATCCATATTAAAACATTTTACCTGAAAAATTAATAAATCCTGGTGGTATTGGTATTGGTCCCATCGGGGACGCCAGAACGGTAAATTTATTACCACCCTTTATATGTGAATTCGTATCTATTTCTTCGCTTTGACCATCAATCATACTTTTTACCATTCCCATCATTTCATTAGCCTCACCATATATAGGTCCTGTGTTAAGACCTAAACCGGCCATTCTCTCAGCCGCGTTCATATACGCCCTATCTGCACTATACCCCGGTAATAAATCCGAAAAACTAAGTAATATACCCGGTATATTAATTGTGGGTCCTCTCATATTTATTGCCCCTAATATAGTGTCTATTATCGCTTGGAAGATTGCTAAACAATTATCTAAACCTCGAGACAATATCTTTCTAATCAGTGCGATAATTGCTAAAAGTATTCTTCGGAATCTTTTAAATTTGTTTGTAATAATTTTTAATGCAATTTCCTTAATAAAATTTAAAAGGTCTCTCTTTATGAATCCCCAAAATTCTTTTATAAATCTCCAAAAAACATCTTTTATTATTTTAAAAAATAGTTTTGAGAGTTTTTTCATTATGTCTTTTACGTCACCAGCAAACCCCTTTATCTGTTTCCATGCTACAATTATGGGGAACATCATTTTGGGTGATATTATTGATGACACCAATGCCTTTGGTACATTTAAAATAAATAAATTTATAAGTTCTAAATTAATATTATCTATTGGTGCAAAATTATCACTTTGTATTGCCGAATTACTTGCAGTATTTGCCAGGGTAGCGTCTACCAATTGACCTAAATCACCATTTTGTGAGAGGTAAACAAAATCTTCAAAATTCTCGGATGAGGATGGTACTTCAAAATTACCACAATCTACGAATCTAAGTACTTTACGATATCTTGCATCTTCATCATCTAAATCTATACCCTCCACATCATTGAAATCGAAATACGATTCAATATCCTGATCGTTCTCATTAAATTGTTTACTTGTTGTTTGTATAAGTCCTGAATCGTCCTTTGGAGAGTTACATATTTTAAATAACTTACTACAGAGTTTGTTTAATTCATTAACCGCCTTATCAAAAACAGGTGGATTCTCACCATCTCCTTGTAAGGTCATTAACATTGCGGTCTTAATAATATATTCAAAACTAGGTTGTTCAATACTGCTATAGTAATCACCAACAAACTGTCCTACTTTAGGGACAGTACCTCCACCACCTTGCAACCCACTTACATCATACTTTTGAGTACCGGCATTCCAATTTAAATCAAATAAACTAGAACCTGAATTAGCACTGAAAGTATATGGATTTGAGAAAGCACCATAAAGGTCTCTATTCATTTTCACATTACCCGTACTACTATTAGGATCCTCGTACATGATTAAACCTATCTTAGAATCGGGTTCTGCCTGTAAAACTTCTAAGAAGTCAAACTCTTTAGGTGATATTGACATTGTATCTGCTGGCATATCTGTATCCACCCCACATATACTTGTTTCTTCGTCTACGAATAATACTTTCTTAACAGCATCTGCAACAATATTTTTGGCGTCTTCAGAAGTTATTCTCGCCGATTCCATTGCGTACTTCTTAATTTTATTTCCTGATATTAATTTATCATTAACTTGAATGTCGTTACTCTTATTACTAAGAAATCCAGACGCAACATCTATGATCGAACTGAATATATCGGTTTTCTCACCTTTTTTCTTAAACTTAGATTTTAGACCATCTATTTTGGTCTGTAATAGTTTATCGGTCTTGGTTATACCATCCGCATAAATGTCATATAATTCGTCAGTGCTTAATTTAGGATCATCTTTGATCTTTTTAATCACATCGATTTTAGACTTTAATTTATTTCTAAGTTGTTTAACTTTACTCATTACATTTTATACTTTTGAGTATTATCTTCAGGTTCATCATCCTCTTTCATAAGTTTTTCAAGTAAGACTCTATCCTCCTCGGATAAATCCATTTTACCACCCATCTGAGGTCCTGTACCACCCGTTTGTTTAAGAAGGGTACTTTGTAACTTAACAAGAGAAATCTTCTTTTCGGTACAATCATTCATAATTTTCTGTTGTTCTTTAATTACAGGACCAATTACACTCATATCTTCCGCCTCTTTCATAAAACTCAACATCTTCTTAGTAATCATACTAGCGGTTTGTTTCTGTTCTACGATGTCGTTATAAATTTCTTGCATAAGTGCAAGTGCAGAATCTGTATCTAAAGACAATAAATTCTTTTTTCTTCTCATAACTATAAATAGATTGTTCTAGTAATTTATAAAATCTAACTTCAACACCTCATAGAGTTTTTTAAACTTTTTCATAGCAACTCTAATTTCTTTGGTAGATAGTGAAGTCATTTCACGTAGGGACAATAGTATTAAGTTCTTATTGAACTTGTTTCCTTCACCCACTTGAAATATCTTTTCAAAATTGGTAAAAACCTCAACCAGGGCATAACCTAATTTCTGTTCGTTCTCACTAAGATTTTCTTCTTCGACAAATTTTTCTAATTCAACCGTAAGTTTATTTACGACATCCTTATAATCAATTATTTCTTCGTCTATAATATAAGAAAGGTCCGCCCTATCTTCAATCCGTGAGGATATGTCTTCATAGGAAACGGACCTGTTCATTAGTTTTTGGTCCTTCTGTATAGTACCCATTAGGTAATTCTTACAGATGGTACCGAAATAGGAGTATGCCTTATAATTCTTAGTGGTATCAAACTTACTAATCTTCGTCATTAAAAATGACAAAGTATCAGTATGTATTTCTTCAAAATTATAATCTTTCCTATAAAGTTTGTAACGGCGAATTATACTTTCCACCATTATTTTGAGAGGTTCTCTTAAATATTCGTTAAATATCTTATTCTTTTCGTCTTCGTTTTCTGATTCTAAAAATCTTACTACCGCTTGTTCTTGCTCCTCCCCAAAGTACATTTTTTGGGTTCTTTTTCTGGGCATTAATTGTCTTTATATTCTACTTCTCTTTTATTCTTGAAGAAAAATTCTTTTTTTGCGGTCTCTAACCAAAACTTCGCCTCACCACCTTCTAACTTGTGATCCTCCGAATTTTTATATGACCAAAATAATGAGTCTTCTCTAAAGTTTACATGTCTATATCCTATTTGTGGGATAGTGGCCACTTTAGCACCGTTATGTGTTAATCTCAATAAAAACTCATAACTAAATGTGAGTTTAATATTATCTTTAAATGATCCACTTTCTTTAACGACATCTGTTTTATAAAAACCACCACTTGTTTGGTAGTTTTGATAGTCTAAAAGTATTTCATTATTAAGTTCTCCTTGGTTTTCACTAAAACCATATGCCCAAACAGATTCATTTGTAAAATTAAGAAGTTTACCTTCAGAATTAACGTCTTTCACTATTGGTAATAGGACATCTGCGTCGGGGAAAAGAGTATGATACGTTCTAAATGAATTAATCCAATTAGGTGTGTATTCGTCATCTATTTCTAATATTGAGAACCATTCGGTCTCACAATTATCAATTCCTAAGTTTACTTGGGAACAGAATCCCGTATCTCCGTCATTGATAATGATATTAACATCCAACTTATCTGATATACTATCTCTTTTAAGGTCCCCTAAAACATTTTTGGGTCCCACAAGTAATAAAGATACATCGTCATGAAATTGTTCTACAGAAAGTATTGCTCTTGAAAACATTTCATTGTATTCACCTTTTAAATTGTGAATGGGTAAAATTACTGTTATATTTTTCATGCTGTCTCTTCTTGTTTTAAATTTTCTAATGCTTCCCCAATTACTTTTAGTCTTCCCTCTTTAAGTGAATTAAAAATAGAAGTCACATTATTATCAATTATATCACTATCATAAGGTGTTAGTGTTTCTCTCATTTTAACTTTTACTTCTTCAGTAATTGTTACACCCTCTAACCACGCCAAAACATATGTACCTAATAACTCCACAATTTTATTTAAATCGTAAGTCCATATACCATTTTCAGATAACCATTCAGGTTCTGTTGTGGGTATTTTACCAATTACTGGTACTTCACATTTCATTGACTCCAAAGGAAACGTTCCAAAGGTCGAATCATCATCCATCCATACAGAACAGATACATTCTTTTAATTGTGTTGAGAATTCATCATATGTTAACTGAACCATATCTCTAAAAGTAACCCATCTTAATTGTGGGTATCTTAAATAGAATTCAGATATAACTTTTCTATGTTGTCCCCTATCTCTAGCACTAATTGCAATAAAAGGTTTTGTTGGTGAATCTGATGGTCCAAAATTATCCCCTATTTTAGGTGGATTAACATGAATTAGACTCTCAGGGAAAATACTTTGTATATAATCTTTAGATTTTTGAGTTGTAGTAATAACTTTATCAAAACCATAGTCACTCCATCGACTACCCACAGGAAGAGTTTCAAAAATATACTCAGTTTGTTGTATTAACATAACTTTAGTACATTTAACTGAAGATAACTGTTCAAGTACGTTAGAGTAGTATTCAGGTACAACTAAAATATCATCGATACCCATCTGTACTTGATCCTCTTTTATGGTAACTACGGGAATATCTTTATGTGTGTCCCCTAACCACGAATTAACCCCAACGTAGTTCTTATCTTCAACTAAAATGTATGCATCTAAACCCTGTTCTCTTAAAGTGTGTACGGTATCGTATATATATTTTACCGATGCCCTTGCATTTGTTTTAGTATCATATGTTAAAAAGTACAGTTTATGTTGGTTAGATTTTAACCTTTCATATGCACTTTCTAGTTTTTCAATGTTTTCTATTTTTTCACTCATATTCTTCTTTAACTAAAATACCATATTTTATTAATGTGTTAAATGCAAATTTGAATGGTAATGATAGTTCTGAATTAAGTAATCCTAATCCGTTATCATCTACCACATTTTCAGTTAAAATTGTATCTATACATTGTTTAACTGCATCGTATTTGAACACGTTTATTGTTTGTTCCACTTGAAGTGGTTCCCCCTTATCGTTCATGATCGGATCAACCTCTAACTCACACGTTTGAGTAATTTTGTTAATGTCGATACAATAATATTCTCCGAAGATTTCAACCATGTCTTGTCTATTTCTGTTAATTTATGTATTTCTAATTGATTTGTAAAGTGTTGATTATACTCAGTGTTGAACTTAACAACCTTCTTATTTTTAGGACAATGATCTATAACTGTTTTGTTATCCGTGATCCATAAGTCACACGTTTTCCATAGTTTAGGTATTTCACTAGACATTGTAAATTTGACGTTGTTACCCATAAAACCATTTTTAGAAAGAAAAAATAGTGTCGAGGGTTTGGACTTACCTAATTGATCTAAACCAACTAATGTAAAATTATGATCCTTATTTTCATATATAAGATTATTTAAATCATGAAACGCCTTCAAGTAACTTTGATTGGAATGTCCGAATATTTCCATTGCATAATCAATAAAAATAAAATTATCGAACTCTTCTTTTGACTGATATTTGTAACTTTCTAATAAGAAATTGTTTTTAACTGGTTCTATAACACCATATTCAAATGAATTTTCTTCATCTGTTTTCTCATCGGTTTCTCTATCTAAATAATAGTCTTTATAATGGTAATCAAACTTAGCAATTGTGTTACGTAAGACCCCATCTATATTAATTAAAATTTCCATATTAGTAATATAATGATATTATTGTTATAAGTAAAGTCTATTATTCGTACCTCTTTAAGATTTTACCAATAATGGGGTTCCTTACAATGTCTTTATTTGAGAATTCAAACACACCGACATTATTTAAATCGGTTAATCTCTTTTTTGCGTCGTATAAACCACTCTTCGTCTTGTCTCTAAACTTATCAGATTGATCTAAATCACCAGAAAGGAAAAATTTTGAGTTATACCCAATACGGGTTAGGAGTAGTTTGATTTGTGCTGGTGACGCATTTTGTGCCTCTTCAAAAACAAGTATTGTATTATCAACGTTCCAACCTCTCATGTATGCAAGTGCCGCAACTTCGATGTACCCCTCATCTTTTAATTTTTCACGTTGTTCTTTACCTATGATCTTATTTAGAAGATAGTAGGATGGAAAGATATATGGGTCAAGTTTTTCTTCAAGACCACCAGGTAATGAACCTAACTTTTCTTCTGCTTCAACTGCGGGTCTAACAATAAGTATTTTTTCATATTTATTGTCTTCTTGCCAAAGTAAATCGACCGCTCTTTTCATTGCGATAAAAGATTTACCAACACCCGCCGGTCCAAAACATAGTGTTATCTCATTACTACCAAGAACATCCCAATACTCTTTTTGAGAGTCGTTAAGAAACTTTTCTTTAGGTTTTTTTATAATCTCTTTTATCCTTTGTTTTTTGGATACTCTAGTACTCGTACTTTTTCTTTGAGCCATTAATCTTAATTATGTATAACTTTATTTACCTGTTGAACCAAAACCTCCGTCACCTCTATCGGTTTCGGATAAATTAGTAACTTCAGTAAATTTTATTTTGGGGTAGGGTAAAATCATTAACTGACATATCCTCTCCCCATTTTCATAAATGGTGGATTGGTTAGTTCCCGTATTAATATTGAATGTCGCCATTATTTCTCCCCTATAACCACTATCTATAACACCAACAGAATTACTTAATTCTAAGACGGTCCTACGGATTGAGGATCTCGGGAAAACCAAACCAACATATCCTGAAGGTATCTCCAATGAAATCCCTGTACTATACGTGACTTGGTTTGTTTGTTCATTCAATACATAACTCACACAATGTAAATCCACACACCCATCACCCTTTTTAGAATATGTTGGTGTAACTGCATCTTTGTGTAATTTTTTAAATTTACAACCGATGGTGTATTCATAGGGTGTATTGGTTGTGTCACTTACATTAGTCCCTTGTTGGGAGTTTTGTACATGATCCATTGAATCGGACGTTAACTTATTTAAAGTCTCAGCCACTTCATTCATAAATGATTCATCTATGTTGTCCTCATCTTCTTCTGAAAGAATTTCTTCAAAACCTTCTAATTTTTTTAGATATTCTTCTAACGATTTTTTATCCATGTTTTTGTTCAAATATGGCTAACTCAAACCCCTGTTTAACGATTTGTGCTAATGGTGTTGAGTGATATTTAGACTGTAAGTCATTATCACCCTTATCAGAATTAACTATTGTCTGATACTCTTCTTCATTTAATTTAACACCATGTAATGAACAATAATATGCCGACCTTTCACCAACTCTCATAGAGACTAAATCATCATTAAATTCATACATCTTACCCAATTTATTACGATGCCACTCACTTTCATTCGGTACGAATAAAAATACCTTACCTATTTGAGACAAGATTGTACATTTTAATATACTGTTGATGGGTTGTTGTAAGTTTTCGGGTAAGATACTGTTAACCTTAACCGCATATTTTGATGCCGTAAAGACATGTTCTATCAAACCACCTGGGTAAGCACCATACATATCTAATGTAGTCGATGCGGGAGAAGTAAAAAGATCATCACCTAAGAATTTAAGTAAATCAGATGTTAGTACATCATATTTCTCTGAAGTCTCAAGTAACTTCTTTTTATTATTCTCTATTTGTTCTTTGTTTAACATAATTCTATCCTTTATAAAGTTGTGGAGTGATTGCAGGATCTAATATACATTCGATCGGCATCTTTACGATTGATATACTTTCACTCGATCTCATATCTTCAGATTTATATTTGTTCAAGACAATTGTTGCCTCTTCTACAGACTCTGCCTGTACGACATATTTTACCTTGTCTAATCTTGGATTTCCGTTTCCATCCAATTGTTCTTTTTCGTAACCTACTGTTGCTAAATAATACATAATTTTACTTTTTTATAATTGATTTTAAAAATTCCACTCTATCCTTAGAAACAGTGGCGAGTGAATATTTAACCTTTACTGTTTCATATAGTTTATTACCTAAGTCCTCTATCATATTAGGGTTTTCTATTAACATCTTCATATGTTTACCCCACTGTTTATGATTTTTGTTTGTTGACACTAATAAAGAATTACCTTTAGGGTTAATTCCACCACCACGTTCAACTGAGGATACTAAATCAATAAGATAGGGATCTTCTTCTGTTGCGATGATTGCCTTCTTATGAAATCCCGCCTCAATTACTTTTAGTTGAGATTTATTAGCGTTAAATTCGGATTTAACCAACGGAGCTAACGATACATCAAAATAGTTGTAATTAGATGCATACTTGTTTATATCCATGGTCCATCTACGAACATAGGGTTGGTTTAATTCGTCAGGAAACTCTGTTTGTGTAAATGTGTGTAAATGATTTTTATAGTCTTGGGAAACTGATCTATAATCGTTAGTGAAAATATTTTCATATTTAAACCACACGGTTTCCATAGGTTTAATAGGTCTTTCCGACATCTGACCTGTTTGTCTATTAATCATTTTCATATTCCCCCTTAAATCAAAACCACATAAAACAAATTGTGTTTTACCTTTATATTGTTGAGTTATTGTTGAAATACCACTTTTAATTAATTCTAAGTCATGTAAGTGAGATGACCCCCCTAACCAACCAAATCTAACTAAATCAGATTCTTTTGGTTTTGGTTTGAATTGAGGTTCTTTTTCGTTTACTGCATTTGGAAATACTGAAACATTCTTTATCCCTAATAAAGATTTAATTGTTTTTTGATAAATAGGTGTAGTGGTTGTTACATAGTCAACACTTTTAAGTAACTCTGCACGTAATTTACTATATCCATTTCTTTTAAATGTTTCATAGTTTGGGTGTCTGTGATCTACTCTCCAAAAATCGTCAATATCCATAACGACCTTAATTCCCTCTTTTTTTAACCAATTGATTCGGTCTAAATTTAATTGAGATTCTCCTTTGTGTATGAATGAGTGAAAGTATACAATGTCGTAATTATCGAAAAATTTATTTTCGTTAGGTACGTCGAATACGAGATCAACATGTACTTCATCTGAATGGTTATCACCAATGTAAGTAAATGGATCTATGATTCTATATTTCCCGACACCGTGACTATCAGACGGAATTGCGAGTACTCTAACTTTTGACATATATTATTGTTATATATCAAAATATAAGAAAAAAATATGACGAAATCAATCCTTACTTGGACTTATTTACTCCAGTAATTTTACCTTTGAATATAGAATCCCCTACTTTAAGTACTAAAGTCTCGTTAATTGATGCTGTTTTAGATGCCGTTAAAATTAATTCTAACTTTCGGTCAACAATTTCTTCCAAAGTATCTTTAATTGTTTCTTTAATGAGTGATTGTATATCTAAATTGTTCGTTCCTTCAGAAATAACTTGTTTAGTATTAGGTACGGATTTTTTAGGTGTCGACATTCCTTCCCTCTCCATTAATTTTTTGGCACCTTTTAACAAATCCATATCTAACCCATCACCCAATGAAATTTGATCCATTGTTGGTATTGGGTTATTAATCATCGCTTGTTTTATAGAGTCAGGTAATTTGGAACTATTAATCTTATCCTCATTCACTACGTTGGATGCGACGTTTCTCGTGCTTGGTCTAGTCCCTGGTTCAGAGACCAAATCACTAGTACTTCTTTGTAAAACAGATTCATCTATGTTACCTGTAGTGTAGTCCCCTCCGTCAACCTTAGTCATAACTTTTTTAGCGTTAACTAATTTAGACATAAGATCCGTTGGACTTATAGGTTTTGTATTTAATTGTGTATCTGACATTGTATTATAGTTTGTTAAAATATAAACTTTTATTTCTTATTAATAAAGTAATCTTTTGATTCTCTTTATATTCTCATTTAAACCATCATAGTCATTCGTTTCATCCTCCTCATCCTCATTATCATCAGAGTCACCAACTTTGGGTGGTTCAATACTTGGTTTATTTTCAGGTTCAGGTTTGGGTAAGTCACTTTGTTGTGGTTCTGATGTTGGTTCACTTTGTTGTGGATCTACTGAAGGTTCACTTTGTTGTGGATCTACTGAAGGTTCACTTTGTTGTGGTTCTGGTGTTGGTTCTGTGTCTTTAGGTATATCAGGTGTAGATGACCAATCTGAAGTAACATATGTAGTTAACATTGATTTATCATCACCTTCCTTATAACCTGGTCTTTTAGTATCAAATGTTTCCTCATCAAATATCTCTACTTGTGTTAATCGAGAAACCATAAAAGTTCTCCAATTATTTTTACTAAAACCCGTCTTTGATCTGGAGGGTGGTTGAACCCAACCCCTTATAATCATATTACCTTTTTTAGATACCCCAAGTGCAACTACCTCTACTTTAACCCTTCGCCCCGCTTGGACTTGGTTTCTAGGTCCATTATAGAAAAAACTTATTGGATTTCTTTTTTTAATTGCGTTGGCTAACGCTTTTGGTTTTGACGCTAATTTAGGTTCTGACTGTTCACCTATTAAAAATTTGTATATGTCTTTAAATAATTTCATTAAAAATCGGGATACCCACTATTACCGTCGTATTGATTTCTCGCAAAACTTAGGTTTCTTTCGTTTATGTCTTTTAATGTTCCCACACTATTATTGTTTTCCGCTCTACCTTTTTCATCTCCGTCTGATATTGCGTTAGGGTGAACTAAACTATATGAATTATTTTCACTATAAATATTCCTTGCTTGACTATCTAAACGATTATTAATGTCTGTCTGTGAACCTACTTGATTATTGTTTTCGCCTTTACCTAAATCATCACCGTCCGACAATGCATTAGGATGGTTTACACCATACCCATTTAAGTCATTACTGTATTTGTTTTGTGCGATTATTGCCGCTCTTGTATTAATGTCGGTTATAGATCCGACCATTTGGTTGTTTTCGCCTTTACCCAACTCATCTCCGTCGGATATTGCGTTTGGATGATTTACACCATAACCGTTACTTGAATCATATGAATTTCTGGCAACATTATCAATTCTTGTTTGATTATCGGTGAAACTACCGACCTTACCGTCGTTTTCACCCTTACCCAACTCATCTCCGTCGGATATTGCATTTGGGTGATTCGTACCATAACCATTATCGGAGTTATATGAATTTCTACCTATATGTTCTTGTCTTTGATTTTGGTCTGTTATTGTCCCAACTTCACCATTTCTTTCTCCTCTACCAAACTCATCGCCATCAGATAAGGCGTTTGTATTTTCAATACCATAACCAAATTCAGGACCATATTTATTCCTACCTAAAGAATCGTTTCTGTTATTTATATCAGTATTTGAACCAACTCTACCATTATTCTCTCCTTTACCTTTATCGTCCCCGTCAGAAATTGCATTGGAGTGGTTTGAGTCATAACTTTTTGTTCTTTGGTAATCATTTCTTGACATTGCTTCGTCTAAAAATTGTTTCGATATTTTTTCTATTTGACTTGCCATTATAATAATTTTTTAATTCTTTCAACATCCTCAAAAATACCTAACGAAGAAATAGGACTAACCGAAGTTTTATCCGAATTAGATTTCATCATATTTCTTGGAACTGAGTAATTTGTTTTTTTATCGTGTTTTGCTAAAAAGGGATTTTTTCTTATATCATCCAATTGTGAAATATTGTCTGCTCGTTTTTTAGATTCTTTATTGTTTTTAATAAGACTTCTTTCCCCATTTAAAAACTTTTTACACCATTCTAACATTTTCTCACCACCCGCCAAGTGAAATTGGTCATGGTTAGTTTTTTTATCCATATTTTCTAAGTCGTGAATAATTCTTTTCGCCTGACCATAAGTAATATTTTTAGTTCTAAGTAAATTCTTAGCTCGTTGAGTACCATCTATCGTCTTATCACCTAACGAGGTAAAAAACTTAAGTATGTAATCACAAATATCATCAGGTACTTTAAAAACCCTGTCTTTAAGATCTCTATTCATTATCGTCTAATAGTTTTGTTATGTCCGATACAGTTAAGTTATTTTTTTTTAACGTCTTCTTTAAAGAGTCTAATTGTCTCTTTAGTATTGGGTTGATCTCTTTTTCACTATCATTAACAATTTCTTTATAGTCACTTCTTTTAGATAGAACAGTTTCAACGTAATCTTTCATGAATTTTTTTGGGTTTTCCACAAGTCTAACTTTATCTTCAGGTAATTTTTCATCATAACCCATAGATTCTAATCTTTTCATTGCATCATCATGAGTTAACCCTAACTCACCCGTAAAATGTTTGTATGCCTTTTTAAAGTTTTCATCATCACCTAATGTATCATCATAACCTAATGATTTAGTTAAATCACTTTCAGCCCAATATCTAAGTGATGTGTGTGTTCCGTGAACACCGTGTGTCCCCATAGAACCTCCGACCGCCTTAGCCGTCTTATCTGTTGTTTTTCTTGATGTTATTCCTTTAGCATGAAAGTCGGCAGATTTACCACCTCTTCTAATATTACCTTTTGCATCTACTATCTCATCAACATCACCTTCTTTTTCAGCAACTTCAGGAATTTTTTCAAAGTCAGTGTCCTTAGACATTTCGTCCGCCATTTTCTTCCACTTAGCTCTTTCTTTTTTAGTTAGACTCTCATCATTGGCCTTTGCATAGAAAAAACCTTGTTGTTTTTTAGAGGTAAATTTCTCTTCTATTACCTGTTTTATAAAATTATTCATAGAAAGTTGTTTTATTATAAATATCAAATGTTATGAAAGATATTTATAAGTGTATGAATAGTCAAGATATTTTAAGGAATTTAGGTATTAGTGTCGACGTAGTCCTCGATAATTCGGAGACGTACGATTATGAAATTGCGGGGTTTAACAACGATTACGACCCTAAATTGTTGGATTTTGGTAATCCCATCACCTTTGATACACCTATAAAAAAAGATTTAAGTAATGACGATTCTACTATAGAAAATATTAAACTTTGTGAGTTTGATAATAGTATAAATGACTCAAACTACATTTATTCAGGTTTAACTGTTACATTTAATTATGATGATTTTACTAATCATTTTAATATTTTGGATAGCGAAGGGAATATTATACATGACTATGAAAATTTTATTTTAAACAATGATCTTTTTACATACACGGGAATAACTGATGAAACACATTACTTTTTTATATGTGAGTATCCCGATAGTGCAACACCGACACCAACGGCCACAATAGAACCAACAAGTACCCCAACTCCAACACCTACAAGTACGGAAACTCCTACACCGACGGAAAGTAGTACACCCACACCAACACCTACAGATACTCCAGTACCAACAAGTACTGAAACCCCTACACCTACAAGTACGGTAGAACCAACACCTACGAGTACGGAGACACCAACACCTACAGATACACCTATTCCAACTAGTACTGAAACTCCAACACCTACAGATACACCTATTCCAACTGCAACCAATACACCTACACCTACGAGTACTGAAACACCAACTCCAACGGAAAGTAGTACACCTACACCTACGAGTACTGAAACACCAACACCAACATCAACAGTAGAACCAACACCAACAGACACACCAGTACCTACAAGTACTGAGACCCCTACACCTACGGAAAGTAGTACACCAACACCTACACCAACAGATACCCCTATCCCAACTGCAACAGAAACGCCAGTACCTACGAGTACTGAAACACCAACACCAACGGCAACTGTAGAACCCACACCTACGGATACTCCTATTCCAACTAGTACCGAAACTCCAACACCAACACCTACGGATACACCTATTCCAACAAGCACTGAGACTCCTACCCCTACACCTACAGATACTCCTATTCCAACTAGTACTGAAACACCAACACCAACAGCAACAGACACACCAGTACCAACTAGTACTGAAACTCCTACCCCTACACCTACGGATACACCTATTCCAACTGCAACCAATACACCTACTCCTACACCTACAGATACACCTATTCCAACTAGTACTGAAACACCAACACCAACATCAACAGTAGAACCAACACCAACAGACACACCAGTACCAACTAGTACTGAGACTCCTACCCCTACACCTACGGATACACCTATTCCAACTAGTACTGAGACCCCTACTCCTACGAGTACGGAAACCCCAACACCCACACCGACAGACACACCAGTACCAACAGCAACAATAGAACCTACACCTACAAGTACAGTCATTCCGACTAGTACACCTGTACCTAGTCCAACGCCAACGGTAACTGTAGCGTTATGGGTCCCAACACCCGACGCTTGGTTTGATGCATCAGACACATCAAGTTACACACTGTCTGGATCAAACCTTACTTCAGTAACTGATAAAGCGGGTAATTTTAACATGAGTGTAGATGGAACCCCAACAAGAGTTACTAACGGATTAAATAATAAAAATGTGTGGGATTTTAGCGGAAGTGAAAGTTTAATCAGTTCGAACAGTGGTCCATATTCAAGTGGTGGTGATCATTGGGCAATAGGTGTATATCAATGGCACACAACATCGTCAACAAAAAATTCTTTTTGGAGTGCTGACGGTAGTAGAACATACGCAGTAAGTTGTAGTAATGCCAATAATGTTTGGGAGGGTGAAATTGATTATGATGGTTCTAATAGTATTGTTAATGGTATCGCTAAAAATGACTTTACACAAAACATTAATCAATCTCAATGGACAATTGTGTCAATTGTATTCAACAAATCAGGTAACCAAATATTTGGTAGATTAAATGGTACAGTTAGGACATCTACTGATTCTTATAATAATTCAATGAGCACTAATTGTACCGATCTACGTATGATGAGAAATAGGTCAGGAGTAAAATTAGACGGTAGAATGGCAGAGTATTTCCATATAGCAGGAACACCTGGCACAGGTGGTACAAATATTGACGAGGTTATAAAAGCGGAAGGATATCTTGCACACAAATGGGGACTTACAACTATATTACCTTCTAACCACCCATATAAGAATACTCAACCAACAGTATAATTTTAATTCTTTATCTGAATATAACTAATGTTTTTACTATTTATATAGAAAAGTAAAAATGTCATTAGAAATCACAGGTTTTTCAACTAACTTAATTGAATGCAGTAGTAAACTCGCAGGTGATTGTTGCCCAATAGACAGTACCTTGGATGTAAGACCGTGGGCCTATGAAATTAACAAACATGGTGGTGCTGATTTGTGTGATTACATAATTAAAAGACGACCTGAAAAGGGGTGGACACTTGACTTTGTTTTTAATAGAGAAGAATTACCGTGGTCCGTTGGTAGTGTTTTTTACTTTTTTGGTGTGAGGGATGAGAATAATCCATCATTATATGCGGATAACAATCTTTCTTTTGGTTTTACCTCTGACGGAAGAATACAATGGAATGCTCATAGATATTCGGGTACTTGTGTTAATGATTCATATAAAGAAACTTTTTATCTCGATTCTGGCGTAACCCCAATACTTTGTGAAAATGGGACATCAAAAGATTTTAACATAACTGTTGTTTTTGATAGACACTTAAGACTCACAGAATGTGATATCCCAAATACGGGGGGTTGGAACGATCTTATAACGGGAGATACAATCACCAACGCATCCGACATTGTCTTGTCTGGGGCAACAGAACAAAACCAATATATAGAAGAACTAAATAAAGATTGGAACGATGAAAGATATGCGAGATTGGGTACATTAAAGATATACCTTAACGGTTGGCCAATATATAAAATAGAGAATTGGGAGGAGATTATTCCATCTAAGAGAGGTTTCCAACCATTTATCCAATCATGGGGTGGTGGAACAACAGGTTCAGGAGGTGTACACACAGGCGTTACAGGTTTTAATTTAAAAAGAATTAAATATATGGAGGTTCCTCTTAACGCATTACAAGTAAAACATCATTACATAACATCGACTAAACCTCTATTTGATATTGTAGAATGTCAAGATAGGTGTGAGGAGAAAGAAATATTACCTTTTAGTGAAAGGACAGTACATTACGAAGACGATTTAGATGGGGACGGTGATGTAGATATAATTTACACAGAAGGTGAAGACATATTAATAATATAAAATATTTATAATAATGGCATTTAGAAGAATATCAGATTTAAGTTCAAGTTTATCACCATCAGGAGATGGTATAATACCGATTTCGGAGGGTGGAAAAACCTACGGAATCACTTTAGACACTATTAAAGGGGCACTAACCTCGAGTTTCACTGACAGTTCATCTCATGAAGAGTTAAGTTCCTCGGTAGATGATAATAGTACATCAATAGACTCCCTAAATCAATTTACATCGTCTGCCGATGGTAGATTAAATTCAATAGAAACCTTTACGGGTAGTTTAGATAATACCTTTGCCACAGATTTAGAAGTAACACAACTCAGAAATTACTTTAATTCTTATACTTCTTCTGCCAATAATATTCTTCAAGACCATGAACTACAGAGGTGGTTACATGGTGAAAGGTTAACAAGTATAGAAACCTTTACAGGAAGTTTATCGAACACAGTTAATGATATAATCAATATTGAAGGTAGGTTAGACTCAATAGAGGTAGAGAGTGGATCTATTAGATCAGATTTTAATTCATTTACCTCATCTTTCTTATTAATATCCCAATCTTTTGATCAAAGAATATCCTTTTTAGAAACCCATGAACACCCTACGGCAACTCCTGTACCAACAGTAGAACCAACTGCAACTCCTGTACCAACAGTAGAACCAACTGCAACTCCTGTACCAACAGTAGAACCAACCGCAACTCCTGTAATAGATCCGACAGCAACACCTGTACCAACAGTAGAACCAACGGCAACACCTGAACCTATAGATCCTACACCTACACCTACAGTAGAACCAACGGCAACACCTACACCTACAGTAGAATATGAACTAATCACTGCATATCTTAATAGAGACGAAGGTCAAAGTGCTTTCTTTGAATTACAATATACTAATGGAACTTCAGGAACAACGGTTGGATTTACATTAAGTGGAACAGCCACACCATCATTTGAAAATTATGGTGAATTTCAGCCTATGGATTATACTAAACCTACCGATATGTTCTTTACAGTAGGTAATAGTGGGTTCGTAATTTTAGAAATACCTATAAATGAGGATCAACAAACAGAAGGTACTGAAACAATAATATTAACATTAGATGCTCAAGATAGTGACGGTAATCCAACTGGTGGTTTACAAAAGACCGTAACTATTAATGATACATCAGAACTTCAGGATTGGGAAATAGTTGCATCAACACATGATGAAGGTATAACATTTAATCACATATTGAAGACCGAACATGTACCTGCAGGAACAGAATATTTCTGGTTTGTTGATGTTGGTATCGGTTACCCATATACTGCAGCATCGGCCGCTGATTTTGTAGGAGGAGTACTTCCTTCAGGCTCAGGAACAATACCTGTATATAATGAAACATTATCGATGTCTGATTCAATACCTATATCAATAGTAGCGGATAGTTTAACAGAAGGCGACGAGGTTTACCAGATTATTGTTAAAGACGGTAGTCCATCGAATCCCGGTCAACATAGAGTAATACAGACGATGACGATTACTGATTCATCATTAACCCCTGATCCAACACCAACACCTACGGTAGAACCAGATCCAACACCAACACCTACGGTAGACCCAACACCTACAGCAACAGTAGAACCAACACCAACACCATCACCTGTGAACTTTACTGTTAGATTTCAATTAGATGGTGGGAATAGCACTTATTCATTAAAAGACTTAAGTATCCCACAATCGTTTGGAAATACACATAACCACTCTATAACGGGATATGATCATAATGGTTTTGAAACAGTAAATACTAATGTTGTTGCTAATAATGGATATACGTTTAATGGTAATGATGGGGAATTAACTTATACAATAAACGGTTCACCTATAAGTAATAACCAAGGTAATTCTACCCAAAACACTTACGGATTCTTTACAACATACAATTCTGTAACTGATAGTTGGGATTTATTAATACAAATAGGTTCTGTTGGTTCTGATCTTATAACAGAAGGAGAAATAATAATACTAACCATTGGGGGTAACGCAATTGCAGATCCATCACCTACACCTACATCAACGATAGAACCAACTAGTACTCCTGTACCAGATCCAACAAGTACACCTGTACCAGATCCAACACCAACGAGTACTTCGAGCATACAAGATATAGGTTTAACCATCTATATCAATAATGATGGTGGTGTGAATCCATGGACTGGTGGTGCAACGTACAGTGAAGTTCGAGATCATTTATGTACTTATGGAGCCACAAGTACTAACGGGACCACAAGACAAACTGATGGTGATCCTAACAACCCACAAACAGGTGATAGATTTTATGCTGGTGGGTTTCCTTTAGAACCTTTTGGTAGAAAATTTTTAAAATATTATCCAGACATGTCCGATATTGCAAATTGGAAATGGATAGATGTGGATAATAGTGGTTACATAACAGTTTCAGGTTTTACATGTAATGATCCAACACCTACACCAACAGTAGAACCTAACCCAACTGCAACTCCTGTACCAGATCCAACTGCAACTCCTGTACCAGATCCAACAAGTACACCTGTACCAGATCCAACTGCAACTCCTGTACCAGATCCAACTGCAACTCCTGTACCAGATCCAACAAGTACACCTGTACCAGATCCAACAAGTACACCTGTACCAGATCCAACACCGACTGTTTCTTTAACGTGTTTAGACCCCAATGGTGACAATACTGTGATGTACGGTGAAATTAATTTTGGTCAAGGTAACTTTTATATGTTTAATGGAAGTTATAAAACATACCATACAAATACAGGTACCTATATATTGAAAAACGTATCTAGTGGTCATCCTATAACAGTACTAAATAGTGGTAAGGAAAATCTAATTTATGTTACTGGTATAGATGCTGGAACTAAAATAGGTTCTGATGGAAATTCATATAATTATTACTACGGAGACGTAACCATGACTGTCCAAGGAAATTATGGAACTGTAAGTTACGATTGTTACTACCATGGATATATGGGCGGTAAGGATAATCTCGTATTTAGTAATACGTGTGATTCGTCAAATCCAACACCTACACCAACTAGTACTGTGGAACCAACGGCAACTCCTGTACCAGACCCAACCGCAACAGTGGAACCAACCGCAACTCCTGTACCAGACCCAACAAGTACTCCAAACCCAACACAAACTAATGTACCTAACCCAACACCAACAAGTACGGTAGAACCTCAACCAACACCAACTAATGTACCTAATCCAACACCTCAACCAACACCTCAACCAACACCAACGACTCAACCTGTGGCGACTTCGTCACCAACCCCGACGAGTCAACCAATAACGCCAACACCGACACCAACGGCAGCGGCAAATACGATTTACGTACACACACTTTAATGAGATATGACTAACGAGAAATTACAAGAATTAACATTATCCATAAATGAATCAACATCAGATGATATTGTTTCAGTAGGGTATGGGTTTAAGACCGTTAATGGTAAATTAACCAATGAAAAATCATTGGTTTATATGGTATCCGAGAAGAAAGACATAAACGAAATACCTGTAGATGAAAGAATTCCTTCAGAAATTAATCATGAAGGTGAAATTTTAAAGACAGATGTTGTTGAGGGTATTGTAAAACCTCAAGGATATGGGATGTGTGACGCGTCTTTCTATACTTGGCAAACAACCACCCCAACTAACAGAGATGACCACAGACCTTTGATGGGTGGTGTATCTGTAACAAATTTTGGTAAGTTATCTAATTACGTTGGGACACTGGGTTTTATAGCGGTAGATAATGAAACCAATCACTTGGTTGGTGTTTCTAATAACCATGTCCTTATTGATGATGCATGGATCACACAAGAACGTAATTTAAGTGGAATACACACCAATGTATACCAAGATCCCGTAACACAACCAAATGAACCTGGTAAGTCAGGTATTAATTTCAGAATGGGCACAGTGATAAGATATCAACCATTGAGTACCCCCACTAACTTTATTGATTGTGCAATTACAAGTATAGATGAGGGAATGATAGACCCTACTATTTCGTGGAGACAACATAACATAAATGGTATGACATCGGCTCCAAGATTTGCAACAACATCGGAAATAAATGAATTTCTTAGTCAAGACCACCGAGAATATTTTAGTGCGGGGAGAACCACAGGAGGTAAAGGTGAGGGAGTTATTAAATTACTTAGAGAACAATCGGCAGCATCAATAACGATAAATTATAATAAACAAGGACAAAGTACAACGACTAGGATGAACGACACATTTGTTCTGATGGCAAGTGGAAATACCACACCAACAGGAGATACCTGTTACTTTCCGTCAAACAGTGGTGATTCAGGTTCCGCAATATTGACAAAAGATGAAAATACCAATCAATATCTTATTGTTGGTTTATTATATGGTGGTACTTACATTAATGATGGTGACAACCAATATCCTGTTCGTAGTTTGTGTAATAGAATAGATAGGATAGAACAAAAAATGAACATTAGATTTTGGGATGGAACCATGAATGGTATCACTCCTTACATAGGTGGGGATATGTTGTATGTTGTGGAGGGAGCGTCACAAGTAGAGAGTATTGTAATAAATGGTAAGACTTATTGGCAATTAGGTTTAGGTAACCCAAACCAATACCCCGCGACCAATGCGTAGTAAATAAAAAAATAGATTGAATATTTATTAGTATGGAATTTTTTATACGAAAAGGGGCAACAGACCCATTATTAAAATTAAGGTTAGTTGATGACGGTAGAAACGATAAGTCTTCTTTAAACGACTTATTGGAAAATGCGGACATTAGGTTTGATATGATTAATATCGAAACGGAGATTCCTGAAATATTAGGTGGACAATGTTTATTAACTACGAGAACCAAAAACTACGACCAAACCACAGAAGAGTATTACATAACTTACAGGTTCACTTCAGAACAAACAAAAGAAGTGGGTAAATTTGAGGGAATAGTTAATGTACAATTTAGAGATACAGACTTGAAACCCACAAATAAACTCATTGTTCCAATTAAGGAAAAACTCTACATTAACATTATTTAGACTTAAAACCCAACGGTTTATTTAAAAACCCAACGGTTTATTTAAAAACCCAATGGGTTTATTTGAAAACCCAAAAAACCCGATAATAGTAAAAAGATAATTGGTAACAGTAAAAGGGAAATAGTTAATAGTGAAAAGACAAAATATAATAGAGAAATGGAAATTGGTAAAATAGTAAAGTTAAAAGTGCGCAAACATTAAAGGAGAATATGTGATATCTATCTTGATATTATAACTTATTTTACATATCTTTGTATTAATTAAGGCAAACTACCCAACTAAGGGTAAGCTAATGTGTCATCCAATTTTAATACAATGAAAGAAATCATTTCCCAAGAGGTAATCGAAGATTTCCTCAGTGGTTCGGATCCTGAAGATTATATAACAGGAATAGAATACGAATACCGATCCAACACAATCTACAAAATTATTCAACATCCTGAAAAGGGTAAAATTATTCGAAAAGATAAGTTAACTGCATTCTTATGGGTTGATGATCTTACAGGTTTAAATTTCTATGGTGATAGTAAGGCCAAACAACGTCAGAAAATGTCGGAATATGGTATTACTATTGAGAAGTTAGATACTGCGGATAATGAACGTTTAGAGAACGGTTATAATTTCTTAGTTAAAAGTAGTCAAGGTTATCGTTCACTTCTTAGTTTTTTTAGACAAGGAGGTTTGAACCCATGGGACGAAGAAATAAGAAAACATTTTATACTACTTAATCCTAAAGAACAATATCTTATACAAAAGGAAAAAAGATTATTCAAGGGCATTGAAGAATATGAGGATGTACATAGATTAGTTTTTGATATTGAGACAACAGGTCTTGAACCCGAAACAGATAAAATAATTCTAATTGGTTTAAAAGACAATAGAGGATTTGTTAAAATCATCAATGCGTTTGGTGAGGATGGGGAAAAGAATTGTATTATAGAATTCTTCAAATATGTTGAGGAACTTAAACCTACCATATTTTCAGGTTATAACTCCGCATTTTTCGATTTTCCTTTTATTCTAAAAAGGGCTGAGATATTGGGTATTGATATTACTGAACTTACTAAAGTATTTATTGACATCGGACTAAAGGAAAGGGAGGGAATGTTAAAACTCGCTAACGAGGTTGAGGTATATACTCAACATATGATATGGGGTATGAACATTCTCGATATTGCACATTCAGTTAGAAGAGCACAAGCAATTAATTCAGATATTAAATCTTGGGGTCTGAAATACATCACGAAGTACTTAGGTGCCGAGAAAGAGAATCGTGTATATGTAGACGGTGCATGGATTTCTAAAATATATTTAGATAACGAGAGTTATTACGTGAACCCAAAAACGGGTAACTACAAGAAAATAGGTGATCCAGGTACTGAGGGTTTATTAGAAAAATACCCTAACCAATTTGAGGTGTGGACAGGTAGAAAAATTGTAGAACAGTATCTTGATGATGATTTATATGAAACTATGGTTGTTGACGAATCATTTAGTCAATCAACATTTTTATTGTCAAAGGTTGTACCTACAACGTATGAACGTATATCAACAATGGGTACCGCAACATTATGGAAACTAATAATGTTAGCTTGGTCATATAAACATAATTTAGCGGTACCTGAGAAACAAGATAGAAGAGCGTTTACAGGTGGTTTATCAAGACTACTTGCAGTTGGTTATGCTGAGAAAGTGGTTAAGTTTGACTACTCCTCACTATACCCATCAATCCAATTGGTTTACGATGTATTTCCTAAGTGTGATGTAATGGGGGTACAAAAATCTATGTTAAAGTATTTTAGAGATGTTCGTATAAACTATAAGAAGTTGGCATCACAACATTATAAAACCGACCCTGAATTATCAGAAAAATACAACAGAAAACAACTACCAATTAAGATCTTTATTAATGCATATTTTGGGTCTCTTTCCGCACCTCACGTATTTCATTGGGGTGATATGGATACAGGTGAAACAATTACGTGTGTTGGTAGACAGTGTTTACGTATGATGATTATGTTCTTCGAAAAGAAAGGTTATAAGTCACTGGTGATGGATACGGATGGTGTAAACTTTTCTTGTCCTGACGATGTGGAAGATAGAGTATACGTCTCAAAAGGTCTTAACGAGTTGGTAGAAGGCGGTAAAACCTATACGGGTGCTGAGGCCGACACTGCCGAGTTTAATGACATTTTCATGAGAAATGAAATGGGGTTAGATATTGATTATGTGGCACCATCAACAGTTAATGTCGCTCGTAAGAACTACGTACTTAAAAAACCAAGTGGTGGACTTAAACTGACAGGTAATACCATTAAATCAAAGAATCTTCATGGTTATATTGTTGATTTCTTAGATGAGAGTTTAAAACTAATGTTAGACGGTAAGGGACAAGAATTCTTAGATGTTTACTACAAATACATTGGTATGATTTACAATAAAGAGATTCCATTGTCTAAGATCGCTAATAAGTCAAGGGTGAAATTATCAGTAGAAAATTACCTCAAATCCATGGAGACTAAAACTAAGAGTGGATCGTCTAAGGCGAGACAGGCACACATGGAATTAGTAATGAAAAATAATTACCCTGCAGGACTTGGAGAAACCATATATTACGTTAATAATGGTGATCGTAAGGGAGATGGTGATGTACAGAAAATGACCAAACCAACTAAGAAATTCCAAAAGGAGTTTCTTGAAGAACACGGATACCCTGTTCCTGAGAACTATATAAAAATTAATTCCTTTATGATTACCGAACAGGAATTGAAAGAAAACCCCGACATGAAGGGTGATTATAATGTTGCACGATATATTAATACCTTTAATAAAAGAATAGAACCTTTATTGGTTGTATTTCATCCCGACATTCGTAGTGACATTATTATTGATAATCCCGATGATAGACCTTTCTTTACGATAAACCAATGTAAGTTGGTTAATGGGTTCCCGATGAAAGAGGGTAGTCAGGATAGTTTTGATGAAGTTATGACATTGTCTGATAGTGAGGTGTTGTTTTGGAAAAAGGTTGGTAGAGATCCGTATTTTATGTATTTGGAAGATAGTCTTGATCATGTTGATCAATATTGGGTACAGAAAAATAGGGATGCAGTTAACTTCAAAGTTCCAAGTAGTCCAACTCAAGAGGGTGATTTAATTGAAAGGGGTGGTCATGATTATGCTACACACACAGATGTGGAGATTTAAATCATATTAAAAGGAGATGGCATCGCTCTGTACTTTAACGACTTGTTAAGACTTTCGGCTTCATTTCCTTTTCTTTCTAACATTTTGTCAGGTCTTAACCTTTCTAATCTTTGTGACAATTCTTCGATGAGTTTTAGTTTTTCATCTTTACCTTCGGTTAGTAACGATTGGTAGTCTAATTTAACTTGACTATCGGGTACTTGTAAGTCTCCCGAGAATTTAGAGTATATTCTACCTAAACCTTCTTTAGAGTATGCAATAAGGAATTTTCTAACCCACGTTTGTGCGGGTCTATTAAGTTCTTCCCATACTAACTCTTCAGTTGCAATGTCAGATGGTAATTTTACCACATCTTTATTTTTATCTAAACAATCATCTCTATCTGTTGTGTCGTAATACCAATACCAAACATAATAGTTGTGTTGTTGTATAGAACCAAAATCAAATCTACCACCAGGTACGTTAGCTAAGTGAACATATTTTTTTCCTTCAGGACCCGCAGTAATACGATAAGTCATTTCACCACCAATTAAACGGTTTTTAATGTTCCTATCTTGCATACGTGATAATAAATCATAAGCGGGTAACATAAAATAAGAACCTGACGTTCCCATTTGCGCGAAACCACCTACACCACCTGAACCTACACCACCAAGACCACCAAATCCACCTAAAAATGGATCCACAATAGAATCGGTTAGTTCGGCACGTGTAAACCATAACAATTCATTTATTTCACGACCTGCCGGAATCTCATATACTTGTTGATCTCTAACAAGTTCTATTTTGTCTTTCAGTAATTCAGAATCACCACCCGCCTGTAAACCAACAATTTTTGAATATGCATGTGAGTATTGTGTTTCATAGTCTAATGATCTCGTAGTAAACGCTCTCGTCAAAGATTGCGTATCAACATTTAACCCAGCTAAAGATGACCACTGAGATTCAATTAACCAATCACTTACGTACTGTTCATATTCATCCAAAGACAGTTCTAAGAAAGTATCCATCTGTTCTTCAGTCAATTCTATTGACCTAATAGGTGCTCCCAAAAGGTTAAGAACCTGAGAATATAACTTGTCTCGATTTGCCGGTGTGATAATAGTGCTTGCCATACTTGATTTATTAATATAAATAGTTTATATTTGAGAAAAACAGAAGACCAATTTTGAATTTAGATAAAATAAGACTTAAACATCGTAAAACACTTAGTATATGGAGGTACATTCATCAAACCTCTAAGTTTAACAAACCTTTCACTAAAGAAATTAATAGAATAGTTAGAGAAACTCACTCAGGTGATAAGTCAAGGTGGAGAAACTTGATGGGTAGTGTTGGGGGTGGTTATTATAATTTTGATGAGTCAACAAAAGAATATACCTATAGAAGTGGAATAAACTATATCAATACGGGATATTCATATCAAGAATATATAGAGTCTGTTTTAAAAGAAAAATATGGGATTAAGTTACCATACCAAATAAACGGTGAAGGTGGTTATATTGAAGAAACTGTTGTAGAGACATTAAAAGAGTTTTGTTATTATTTGGAACTTTACAAAGAAGATTTTCTTTTCGATGGTGAGATAAAAGACCACATTGAAAATATACGACTTAATTTAAAGGAAGTTTCTGAACGTTCAGAAAAATTAATTGCCGATAAATTTAAACTCATATGGCCCGACTGTATTAGTTATATATCCTCCACAGGAAATGGGGGGAATGTAAAAGACTTTATAGGGATTGATGCTGAGGTTGTATTTGATGATGGTGTGAAAACTGTACAATGTAAAGAGGTTAGTTTTATTGAGGAGAATAACGATAAGATTATATTAACCCTCACAATGGACCATTCAAAATACTCAGATATAGATTACTATGCATTTACTCACGATAAGAAATATATTGTGTTTAAAAATGAATCTGAAGGTATAGAGGTTTCAACAAAGACTACTGGTGGTAACATTTATTCGTTTAATAAAAGTCTAATTGTGTGTTCTACGTTTTAATATTTTTAACTAACTCACTACCAAAACTTTCCGAATATTCTCCATCCCCCATTACTTGGTCTATAATTTCTTTCTTTTTCTGTAAAATATTATATATTGTCATTTCGATAGTATTTTCAAAAACAGGGTAATAAACAAGTACACTATTCTTTTGTCCGTATCTATATGCTCTATCCTCTGCTTGTGAATGATCTGCAGGAACAAACGATAAGTCATTAAAAATAACAGTGTCTGCCGCGGTTAGAGTAATCCCAACTCCCGCCGCTTTAATGTTACCAATAAAGACCTTAACTTTATCTTCATTTTGAAATCTATCCACGGACTGTTGTCTTCTATCTTTAGACATCCTACCATCTAATACCACCGCCTTCTTTCCGTACTTCTCATAAATCATATCTAAAGACATAGTAAAGTTGGTAAACACAATTACCTTCCTACCTTGTTCTAATACTTTATCAATTAGTTCACATGTATGGTCAACCTTTTCAATTGCAATTAATTGTCTTAATTTCATTAATCTGTTAAGTGTAACGGTTAGACTTTCTTTTTTCCTATTCTCCTTACTTATTCTCAAGAACTCTGTAAGTTCATCATCGTAAAAAGAATTTTTTAATTCTAACCATATCGGTGAGATTATTTTTTCAGGTAAGTCTAATATGTCGGTCTTCATTCTTCTTAGTACCACCGCCTTGGTTTGTTCCCTTAACTCATCTAAGTTACTTGCCCCACTTGTGTTCCATATTTGTCTACCACCTACCCTAAATTGATAACCTTTACAGTATCTTAAAACATAACTCTTCCAATTTAGTGTCAAGGGTGAGTTTACAATTTTTAGTAAATTAAAATAGTTAATCGGTCTTGAGGTCATAGGTGTCCCTGTAAGTAACCAAACCTTAGGTATTTTTGCAAGTATGTCATTTAACAGTTTTGTTCTCTGTGCTTGACTGTTCGAAATGTAGTGTGCCTCATCCACTATTGCAAGATCAAACCCCTCATTTAAAATTATTTTATATGCGTCACTATCCTCAGTATTTTCTGTAGTATGAAAGTTTTTAAGTATATCGTAATTTATAATGTAATATTTAAAAGTGGATCCCCACTTCTTACCTTCAACAATTAATACGTTTTCATCCGAATAAAGTTCTATTTCCCTCTTCCAATTGATTTTAAGGGACGCTGGACAAACTATTAATACTTTTTTAATGTCACTCTCCAAAGATGCAATAACGGTACTTGTAGTCTTTCCTAGTCCCATATCATCAGCAAGAATAAACTTATTGTTTGCTAATAACTTCTCTATTGCTATTTTTTGATGTTCCATTGGAGGTCTATGAGAATACGGACTATAATCTACTTCACGATCTAAAGTCTTCTCCTCTTGGATAACCGACGCTTTAGGTATCCACATAGAAACGGGTTTCATCTCTTTAGTTAAGTTACCCCATATATTATATGCCTTGTCACTTTCACATAGTAGTTTTTCCACCCACACTTGTTCAACGGGAGACATGAGTAATCGATCTTCTTGTAGTTTAGTCCCAAAAGATCTTGCAATCCCAAGATACTTTCGGGCAACCTTTGGTACTACCTCATGATATTTTATGACATAATCAGATTGTGGACGAGTTAAACTATAATTTTTCGATCTTTCGAATTTATGTTTTAAGTCCAATATATGGTTATTATAACCTGTATATCCTGTTACAATCTCCCTCGCTTGTATTTCGGGTAATAAGTTTCCCATCTATAAACTAAATATAAGGAATTCAAATCAGTTTTTAAACTATTTATCTATATGAGTAAAAAATTACCAATTAAAAGAATGAGTAAATTCTTCTCTGAAGAAGACTTTGACTTTAACGTTCAAATAGGTCAAGAATATCTTCATGGGGATTTAAATATGAAATTGGTACTCTATCGTGTTGATACTGAGAGTACAGATACCGATGCTGTATATGCTGAGGTGGGGAAAGATCAAATCAAGTTCTTTCCACCTATTGAGTTTAACGCGTTAGTTAAAATAGAACCACCTAAAAATAATTCTTATAAACCTGGTTTAGTTCGTTACATAGAACCTGGTAATATGACCGTATCTGTTTATATAAGTCATTTACGAGATTTGGGGGTTGATATAAAATACGGTGATTTTATTGCGTATCCTGAGACTGAAGATAAGATTAGATATTATACGGTCGCAAATGACGGTAAAGTTACTTCAGACAATAAACATAATATGTTTGGTTTTAAACCACATTACAGAACAATAACTTGTGTACCGGCAGAAGAGTCGGAATTTAGAGGAATATAATGGCAATACCTAAAAGAAAAAATAACATAAAAGTTTACCAAGGAAACGAATTAATGGGTAGACGACAGGAATTATTAGATAAAATCACTGAAGGTGATTCGTTTCTTCCTGACTCGGTACTACACGACGATTTAGATTTGGGTATGTTAGACTTTGTAAAGAAGAACTTTATTGTTGTTTCTAATGGTTCACAAATACCAATTATACCTAAAATATTAACTACACAACGTTGGGGTGAGTTTACTAACACGTGGGACTTTGCTAATTTAGATGGTAACCCATCGTTACCTTTTATTAGTGTAATAAGAAAACCCGACGTTCAGTTAGGGACTAACCCAAGTTTACAAAGAACCATACCTGATAGACAACAATTTCATTATGCTACAGTACCAACTTGGAATGGAACTCAGGTCGGTGCGGACATTTATAAAATACCACAACCCGTACCTATTGATATAAGTTATGAAATTACCATTGTTTGTACAAGATTCAGAGATTTAAATAAATTTAATCAAGTAATACTACAAAAGTTTACTTCAAGACAAGCATATACCACTGTTAAAGGACATTATGTCCCAATAGTTTTAGATAGTATTGAAGATAACACACCCGTGGATTTGGAGTCAAGAAAATTCTACGTTCAAAATTATAAGTTCACTTTATTAGGTTTTATTATAGACGATGAGGAATTTGAAGTGAAACCCGCAGTTAGTAGGTTATTTTTAATGAACGAATTTATTAAGAGTAATAATTTTGAAAAGAAGTATCTGACTAAAAATTTAGAAATTACCGTTGCTAACTTTACCGCTGATGGGGCACAAACAATTTTTAGTGTGGGTGAAACAATAGGTATTCTATTTAATGTAACAATTAACGGTTTATTACAAGAAAGAGGTGTCGAATTTAACCATATTTCCTTAACATCTAAAATAAGTTTTGTAGAACCACCAAGAGAAGGGGCTAAAGTAACCATTACCTATTATAAAGGTAGGTCGAGTGTTTTTGTTGATGGTGAAGGAAACGTAAGACAGGTTTCTACAGAATATTTTGACTACTCAGGAGGTGGTCTTTCATTTACTACAGTAAACAATATAGATAGTGTTATTAGTTTAGATTTAAACGGTCTATTATTAGAAGAAGGTAGTGATTTCGATATTACGGGTGGTACTGAAGTAACACTAAATGGAACTCCTCGAATTGGTTCGAGAATAGGTATTACTTATCTATTCTAATAACCCACTGGGTTTTTTGGGTTTTATAAAAAAACTACTGGGATATTTTTTCAAATTTTAATTGGCAGAAATCAAGGTGCGTAGAACAAGGTTTACAATTTTAATTGGCAGAAACCTATTCACCGTATAAACCTCTTTTTCGGTCCACACAATTGGTTTCTATCCACTTTTCCACAACTTTATAAATTTTAAAACCATTATCATCACAATACTTTTTTAAGATATCGTGGTGTTTTTGACTTATTTTAATGTTTTTGGGGGTTTTATCGCTCATAAAGATAAATATAGATAAAAAAATATCTTTAAATATCCTAAAATAAAAAACTTGAGTACTCTTTACTAAAAACTAAGATATTTATAGTAAACAATAAAAATTTATAATTAAAGTTAATCGATGGCAAATTCAAACAGAGTATTCGTTTCTCCAGGTGTATATACCTCAGAAAAGGATTTAACGTTCGTAGCACAAAGTGTGGGTGTGACCACATTAGGGTTATCAGGTGAGGCACTAAAAGGACCTGCATTTGAACCAATTCTAATAAGAAATTTTGACGAATTCAAAACATATTTCGGACCTACTTCACCAAACAAATTTTCGGACGGTAACCCAAAATACGAAATGGGTTATGTCGCGAAATCATACCTTCAAGAATCTAACCAATTATTCGTAACAAGGGTTTTAGGTTTGACGGGTTACGTACCAAAAATAACATACGCAATTAAAACATTAGGGGGAGTATCAGTAAACTATACAGGTGGAACTACAAATATAGTAGATTCACTTTCAGGAACTTCAACAGATATCTCCACAAGTACATTCATAGGAGATCTTTCAGGAAAGGTAGCGAATGATGGTAGTACTGTACCTGATTATGTTAATAGTCTTAATCCAGCGGTTGATGGATCGTGGTTTACTATTGGTTTGGTCGATGGATCAGAGACAGTATCTTTAGATTCATCAAAACAGGTAGCAGGACCAATAGGTGAAAATAATAATAACAATTGGTACAATACGTACTTCTCAATAGATGGTCTTGGGGATGTCGACGGGGTATATTCATACCTTTTCGTATTTGACGCAACGGCAGACGGGTTTAAAATAACTCAATTTAAATATGGGGCGGAAGTAAATTCTGACTACGACAATATAGTGGTATTATCATTGAGATCAAGAGGATCATACCAAGGACAAACATTAAACCTTGAATTAGGTTTATCAACTGACGTAGATGTTACATCATCTACTTTAGGGACTGACCCACTATCAGAATTTACACTTAGTGTTACAGGTTCTACGAGTGGTGCTAAGTCATTTACATGTACGTTGAACACATCATCTACCAAGTATGTTTCTAAAGTATTAGGTAACACTAATTTCGATAAGAAGAAAAATGAAGTACCTCTTTATGTTTTTGAAGAGTACCCAAAATTATTATCGGCACTTTATGGACAAGGACTTGTTAGAGGTTTAGATGTTGAACACATTTCTCATAACGTAGGTAATGATTACTTAAATCAGTGGGAGACACCAGCTTCACCAACAGTCGTATCTGAAGTGAGAGGTGGTATTGTTTCTGACTTATTTAGTGTAATTAGTATTTCAGATGGAGATGCAGCAAACACACAATTAAAAATACAAGTTCAAAACATTGACCTTGATTCAGGTGAGTTTGACGTGATAATTAGAGACTTTAATGATACTGATAATAATGTTTCAGTACTTGAAAAATTCTCAAGATGTACAATGAACCCTGACCTACCTGGTTACATTGCTAAAAAGATAGGTACTTCAGACGGTGAGTACGAGTTACGTTCGAAGTATATAATGTTGAACATGGCTGAAGACGCACCTGTAGATGCATTTCCTGCAGGATTTAAAGGATTTACATCAGATTTCTTAGGTACATCTAAAGTTGGTAACGTATTATTCAAAACAAAATATAATGTGGCGGGTGACGTTATTTCTTATAACTCACAAGGTACAGAACAAAAAACTAACGGAGATAAAATCAGAAAAGTTACTTTAGGTTTATCATCTCAAATTGGTTTCGATAAAGATTTATTTGAATATAAAGGAAACGCCGCGAGTTCAACCTCACATAGTTTCCACCTTTCAAGTCAGGCATCTGGTATATCAGGTTTTAAAACAACACCATATGATTTAGAAGGAAACGATAAAGGTTTATTAGAAACTAAATCATATAGAAAATTCACATTCGCAGTTTGTGGTGGTTTTGATGGTTGGGACATCTACAGAGGAACAAGAACAAATGGAGATGGTTACATCTTTGGTAAAAACACTTACGTAAGTGGACACACATCTAACGGTGGTGTATTTAGTGATACTGTTGGAAATTCAGATTATTATGCATATTTAGCAGGAATTGAAACATTCTCTAATCCTGAAGCGGTTGATATCAACATATTTGCAACACCAGGTATCGATTTCTATAACCATAGTTCATTAACTAATCAAGCAATTGATATGATAGAAGGTGATAGAGCGGATTCATTATACATCACTAACTCACCTAATACTTCAGATGTTGACGAAATAGTTGACCAATTGGATGAAGTTGATTTAGATACTAACTACACGGCAACATATTGGCCTTGGATACAAGTAAGAGATGGGGACAATGCAACTCAATTATACATTCCACCAACAGGTGAGGTTGTTAAGAATATCGCATTGACAGATAACGTTTCTTATCCTTGGTTCGCAGTAGCGGGATACCAAAGAGGTTTAGTAAACGCAATCAAAGCGAAGAAGAAGTTGACGTTAGATAATAGAGATGATCTATATAATGCAAGAATTAATCCAATTGCGACGTTCTCAGATACGGGTACTATCATTTGGGGTAACAAAACATTACAAGTTAGAGAGTCAGCACTTGATAGAATCAACGTAAGAAGATTATTATTAAGAGCGAGAAAATTAATTTCAGCAGTTGCGGTCAGATTATTATTTGAACAAAATGACGAACAAGTAAGAAATGAATTTTTAAGATTGGTTAATCCAATATTAGAATCTATTAAGAAAGAAAGAGGTTTATACGAATTTAGAGTAGTTGTGTCTAACGATCCAGAAGATATAGATGCGAACACACTAAGAGGTAAGATTTATGTTAAACCAACTAGATCTCTTGAATTCATTGATGTAGAATTCTTAATTACTCCAACAGGAGCATCATTTGAGAATATCTAATAGAATAAAAAAGGAAAAGGGAGGGTCTAACGACTCTCCCCTATCCAAAAGTAAAAATTGAGATGACCCCAGTATATACTGGTTTAATATATACTAGATTTAATATATTATATACTTTATATCCTATATTTCATACTAGTAATTACTGGGTAATAAAAAAATACGGAAATTAATTGACAATGTCAAGTAGTTCTCAAATAAAAAAGAAAAATATTTCGTGAAGAGATATATTTATAATAATAGAATAACAAATATAACAAAAATACAGACATGGCAGATTTATTAATGAAAATGCCGGTTCCTTACGAACCGAAAAGAGTTAACCGATTTATCGTTAGGTTCCCATCATCATTGGGTATCAACGAATGGTATGTAACATCGGCAGCAAGGCCGAGTGCAAAAATCAACTCAGTAGAAATTCCTTTCTTAAATACTTCAACTTACGTTGCAGGTAGATTTGTATGGAATGAACTAAGAGTTAAATTTAAAGATCCAATTGGACCATCAGCGTCTCAAGCGTTAATGGAATGGTTTAGATTACACGCAGAATCAGTAACAGGAAGAATGGGTTATGCTGCAGGGTATAAAAAAGATATTGAATTAGAAATGTTAGACCCAACAGGTGTTGTGGTTGAAAAATGGATTTTACAAGGTTCGTTCATGACTGACTTGAACTTCAACGAGTTAGATTACAACAATGATGCATTAGCAACAATTGATTGTACATTAAGAATGGATAGATGTATCCAAGTATACTAAAAAAATAATCTGTCGATATATTTCAAGGGGATCTTTTATAAGGGTCCCCTTTTTTATTTCATTTAAACTTTACTTTACACTATTTAATAGTTACATTTAAACAGTATGGAAAACGAATATAGAATAGACCCAACAATTCAATACGATGTTGTTGAATTACCAAGTAGAGGTATATACTATCCAAATGGTACGAAATCATTAAAGGTAGCATACCTAACTGCGGCAGATGAGAACGTATTATCCTCACCAAACTTAGCGGCAAATGGAGACATTGTCACAGAACTTTTAAAAAGAAAAGTTTTAACTAAAGATGTACCTGTTGAAGATTTAACAAGAGAAGATAAAGAGGCAATCCTAATTTTCTTACGTAATACTGCATTTGGTTCCGAATTAAAACTAGAGTTAAAAGACCCTAAAACAGAAGAGACATTTGAACATACAGTTGATTTAAGTGAACTTACATATAAAGAATTCGATTTAAAAGGTGACGAAAACGGTGAGTATCCATATTTTATGGAAAAATCTAAAGTAGATATCACATTTAAATTTCTTACACCAAAAGACGAACAAGAATTAGAAGATATAACTAAAAGTTGGAACGGTCTTGGTGCACCTCCTATTGTTACAAAAAGATTAGGAAAACTAATTAAGAGTGTTAAAGGTAATAAAGATCAAATGAATATAAGAAATTTCATTGAAACCTTACCGATATTAGACTCTCAAAATTTCAGAAAATATATCAATAAAGTAAAACCAGGTGTAAACTTAGTACACCACGCAGTCGCCCCATCAGGAGAAAAAGTCACTTTTAGAGTAGACTTTGGGGTGGAGTTTTTTCGTCCTTTCTACGGACTATAAAAGCGCGCAGTTTACTGAAACAATTTTTTTACTTAGAAAAGGGTTCTCACATAGGGATGTTTTAGAGATGCCCGTGTTTATGAGAAGATACTACGTCGAACGAATTATTGAGTTAGAAAAGTCTACCGACTAGTATTTATCTATATGGACGATATCAACAAAATTATTAAGGATCTAGCAAACAACAATATGTTGCATGATAGTGATGGAAAACCCATTTCACAAGACGCCTTAAATAAATTGGCAAACAATCCAAAATACAAAAGGAATAATAACAATTCAGGTAGTAACTCAGTCGCTGGTGCTGATATGAGATCCACTGTTAGTGATATTATTGCCGGCGCAACATTACAACAATATGCACCTGAGGATACTAATGTTCTTGCGGAATTAGTTAAAAACTATAAACCACCAACCGATGGTGGTAGTACTGTAGGTGCGGTTTTTAGTTCACTTATTAAAACTGCGATGAGTGGAATAGGTGATTATGTAAAAGAACAATCTTACTTACTTACGTTTGTTAATAAAGAATTGGGTTTAGCGGGAGAATTATCTCAAAAGTTTAGAGAATCCGTAACTAGAGCCCAACCCGATTTAAAAAGAATGGGTATTCCTTTTAAGGAGATGTCCGATTCTGTAGGTAAATTAATAGAAGATACGGGTAGGTTTGCATTGGTTGGTACTGATATGTTAGTACGTGCGGGTGAAATCGCGGGTGCGTATGGTATGAAGATGTCCGAAGTTGTCGGTGCATATGACGACTTTGAAAAAGTAGGTATAGGTGCAGCACAAGCACAAGAGTCTATTGCAGATGCGGGTAAACGATCTTTAGAGGTTGGAATACAATCAAGACAAACCATTCAAGGAATGGTAGAGAATGTTGGAAAACTGAATGAATATGGTTTCCAACAAGGGGTTGAAGGTCTCGAGAAAATGGTTAGAAGATCAACCGAAATTAGAATGAGTTTAAGTGAAACATTTAAAGTGGCGGATAAAGTATTTTCACCTGAAGGGGCGTTAGAACTATCTGCGGAATTAGGTGTTTTAGGTGCTGCGTTTGGAGACTTTAACGATCCATTAAGACTTATGTATATGGCAACCAATGAGGTTGAAGGATTACAAGGGGCGTTAGAAGGTGTTGCGGGTAACTTAGCAACCTACAATATGGAAACAGGTGGGTTTGAAGTTACAGGTGCCAACCTTAGACAGGCAAGAGAAATTGCGGGTAAACTAGGTATAGACATGTCTGAACTTACCCAATCAGCAATTGCACTACAAGAACGTCAACAGGCGGCGTTAGCGTTAGAGGGTTTAAATATTAAACCTGAAAACAAGGAATTCTTAACCAACCTCGCGAGAATGAAAGACGGAGAAATGTCAATTGATTTACAAGCGGCAGGGTTAGAGGAAGAATTTGGGGCGAAAACTATGAAACTAAGTGACATGAATAAAGATGTTGCGGAAAAAATACTTGCATTTCAAGACGAATTTAAAGATAAATCAGAAAAAGATCTCATAAGAGAACAAGTAACTTTAGTTGAAAACATAAGTAGGGATGTTAATTACCTTGCGATGTTAGCAAGATTAGAAGTTGCGGGTGTGGGAGACCAAGCGGTACAAGCATTAACACAAATGACTGCAAAAGGTAAGGGAGTCGATATAAGTAAAATGTTAGCGACAGAATTTGATGGGTTAGTAGAAATGTTTGGTGAACAAAAAGCGGCAATTATAAAGGCGGCACAAGAAAAAATGGGTATAGATCCATCCGAATTTAAAAATAATAAAAATACCTCTTCAGAATCAAGTACTGAAAAAGGTAAGACAGACACTCTTAAAGTAGAAGTTAGTGCTAAAGACGCAATTGCCGGATTCTATCAAAAGGAATGGTCGTTAAATCCTGAGAGATGGGTTCAAGGTAAAGGTTATTTAAACCCTAATTAATTTGAGGGTTTTTCATCTTAAATCTATTTATATTAAAAAGAAATTATGCCGAGTAACTTAGATTTCGATTCTACAAGTCAATTTAGGGACAGTATACTAAACAGGACGTTACAACAACCTAACGGTCCTCAGACATTTACTAGTTCCGCATACGCTGTAGAGTCTCTTAGTGACCATTCAAACATGAGTCAGGGAGACGTAGACGATAATCTAAACACTTACTTATCAGTACCTCAAAATTCAAATACATTTACAACAGAAAATTTTAGTACTGTCGATACTTTAAGAAATTTAACAAGGATTGACGATTTGGGGTTATATCCCGAATATTTTGTACAAGGAAGTTATAGTAATTTAATTAGTATTATGACAACCGACAACTACGATAATGAGTCGAGGTTGATGAAGTTTGCCGCGAGACACATCAGAGAAAATAAACAAGGACCTGTTTTAGCGAGAATAACACAAAATTTAGTTGCCGCCACTTATGGTCGGGTAAGACTGATAGATGCGTTAGAAGGTAACTTAGCCACAGCGGTTAATATTGTTACAGGTAAAGAAGGTTTAATAGAGAAGAATTTTAAAGTAACGGTTGCCAAAACCATAGCGGGTAAGGCGATAGATTTCTTACAAACAGTTGCGGGTGTGGAATTTCCATGGAGTGAAATACCTGGTGATTATTTAACAAACCCAAGAAGACCAACAGTCAATAGACCTGAAGCACAAACGGGGTTAGGTGCAATAATACAAGACGTAACGGGGGTATTAGGTTCCTTAATTGGAATTCAAAGAAGACCTAAATTGTCAAGAAAACCATCTGATTTAATGATTGAATATTTAGGGTCAGGACAGAAGGATGTTTTATTTGATAACCTAAGTTATTCTACATACGCACCAAATTACACAAAAACAGCAAGATCACAACAATCATCCAAACTATTCACTTTTATTGATAAGGTGGGTGACGCAATTAACGACGTTTTAGGTATGGGTGCACCGAGAGGTGTCGCATACATAGGTGATGACAGAGGAGAAGATGTTAAATATGCGATGGGTGATTTTAATGACAACATTGTTAGAAGTAGTTATTACTTAAGTTTAATGTTTGACCCTGTACAGACAGCACTATTTGAAAGACAACGTTCTGTAGTTGAGGGAGGTCAAATCGGTGGTAAACTGACGTGGTATAGTAGTAAATCACAAAATAAATTAGGTGAGAGTAATCTTGAATACCAAGTTGAAAGATCTCAATTAGAGGAAAGTTTATCAACCAAATACGGATTTAGAAGTGATTCTATCTTAGGTAAAACTCAAGAGTTACTTGAAACTATGCCATCGGACGGTGGAGCCGCAAGATCACACGTGGCAAATGCAATTGACCAAACAAGTAGAATATTTAGAGAAGGTAATGTAATGATGTCGAGAGGATCGGCGGTAAAGTATGTAGATAAGTTCGGGGAAGAGTCAGGTGTTGAATACTGTAGAGTATGGACAAAAGACGATCCATACATGAATATGTCCGACACAATGAAACGTACAGGTAACATAAGAAAATTTGACTCTAGTGTGATGTCAAAACCATGGAATTTAAACATGGCACCAATGTCTAATGGAGAAGGTTCTTTTGAGGGATCAACTAATATTGTTGAATCTACATTTGGTGATGGTTACATGGCAAAAAAATATATGTTCTCACTTGAGAACTTAGCGTGGAAAACATCTACACTACCAGGTTTTACATACACGGACTTACCGTTTTGTGAAAGAGGACCTAATGGAGGTAGAGTGATGTGGTTCCCACCATACGATATTAAAGTATCAGAACAAAATAGTGCAAGATGGGAAAGTAATGTCTTTTTAGGTAGACCTGAACCGATATATACATATCAATCTACTGAAAGGTCGGGACAAATATCATTTAAAGTAGTTGTCGATCACCCAAGTATATTGAACCTTTTAGTTACTAAAGTTTTCAAAGGAATGTCAGATGAAGAATCCGACAATTATATAAACGCGTTTTTTGCGGGATGTAAGGAATTAGATTTTTATGAGTTAATAAGAACTTACACAACTTTAACTAAGGAAGATATAGGTAGTATTCAAAAATATTTAGAAGCGGATAATCCTGATAAAGAATCAATCACCAAATATAAAGTAGAGGTGGATGATAGTGAATATGAAACACCCGATTTAAGTCCTATTGAACAAGCACCTGAGAAAACCTTAATTAACTTATATTTTAGGAACGACTTTCCAAAGATAGGTTCAAGTGCGGTAACAAGTCCCAACACATACACCGAAGAATATACTAGGTATGTTGGAAATAGAGGTTCAGCAACAGGAACACCGGCTGACGGGACTTATATGAAAGACTTAATAAACGGATTGGATATGGTCTTTACCGCACCACTTACCGTTAATAAAAAGAATGACATAAAAAATATGTTTGGTAAATCCGAGGGGATAACGGGTAGTACTTCTGATTATTCACTTGTTAGGGATAAAATAGATAAGGGTTTCAATAGACTTGTTGATAATAAGACGACATATGACAGCAAACTAACCTCTATTAAATCAAGGATTGAAGGTGGAGAACTTAAAGATGTTTTAATTAAAATATTTACTAGTACATCATCTGTTGCCGATAACAATTATAACGTAAAATTATCGGCGAGGAGAGCTCATAGTGTCTTTATAGATGTTATGAAGAAGATACAGAAAAACAGTAAAGATTATGGAGAAGACTTTTCAAAGGTCGTTCCATCATCGGGAGTACCCTCAGTATCTCAAACACTTGGTTATACTTTTGAAGAGTTAGGATATGAAGGTATAGAAGGTGGTTTACGTATAGGTTATAGTGCAAATGGAGAAACAGTTAGTAAAGAAGAAAACTTGTTTGGTGGGGGTAGTATTCCTGTAGATTGTCACAAAGATGAAATACGATCTAATAGTGCACTAAAAAGAACCGCACCTGTTACGTTTTATTGTAGACACGCAACCGTAGAAATGGTTGAGACACCAATAGATAAATTACCTGACCCTCCTGACGATCCAAAAGTTAAACTAACACCCGACGGAACAATAGAACCACCTAAGGTAAAGAAACCACCTATTAATGAAATGAAAAAAATTATTATGAAGACGTTGTCTGAGTGTTATTATTTCAAGGCATTAGAGGAGGATTCACCTGTAACATTTAAAAGTTTAACGGAAAAATTAAAATACTTCCACCCCGCGTTTCACTCAACAACACCTGAAGGTTTGAATGCAAGGTTAACATTCCTTTTACAGTGTGTTAGACCTGGCGACACTATACCACTTAAAGGTATTGCGGATAATAACGACCTAAACGCAAGAAACACGAGTTTCGGTCCACCACCAATATGTGTGGTTAGAATTGGTGATTTTTATCATTCTAAGATAGCAATTAGAGATGTCAACATAAATTACGACGAAGGTGTATGGGATTTAAATCCTGAAGGTATCGGTGTACAACCAATGATTGCTAATGTAACTCTACAAGTAAACTTTATTGGTGGACAAGGATTAGAAAAACCTGTTGAAAGATTACAAAACGCGTTATCATCTAATTTCTTTGCAAATACGGAAATGTACGACCCAAGATCTATAGGTACAAGTAACATTGACGGAAAAGACCCTGAAGAATTTACAAAAGAGTTTTTGGAACAACTACAAACGGCGGGTGCTAATTCTCAAACACCTGATGGTGAACCATTAGAAGAAAACGAAATAAAACAAGGGGAATTTATTGGAGGGTCAGGAGAAACACTTTCTTATGGTGAGATTGTTAGTGGATTAAATACGGACATAGAATCATATTTTAATACCTATAAGGAATCATACAATACGGTATTAACGGAATTTGGACCACACATACATTCATTAGCGTTTTCACCTGATTATAGAAATATAAACAAGTATGAGGTTAACACGTCAACCACAGCAACAAGAGACATAACTATGTTTGGTGAGTTTGATAAAATAAGAACCTTAGATCTTTTCTTAATAGAACTTAAAACAAAATTAGTAACAAGTATTGAATCGGAAGATGTTACCACAATGTTTAAATTCCATAGTTTTTTAAATGACCCTAAAACGGAGAGATCCAATGAGTTATTAAAACCAGTATTAAGGAAATTGGTTGAGGATAAGTTAGATTCTTTATTAACTAACGAGTCGATCAAAAATATAAAATCAGCAAGAAATAAAGTTATAATTAATTTAGATAAAGTTAATTACTTGACGAAGTATGTGAGTGATGGTATGATTATAGAAGGTAACGCTACACAAGCAAATCTTTCAGGTTTTACTTATGAATCGGTTTATTCTGAAATTGATCACATGATGGACTATTTTGACAAAAACTATGATAAGTTCGAGAAAAAAATAGACACAACTTATAATTTTAACAGTCTTTCGGTAGATGTGGATACACTAAGTGAAATATTATCCGTATTATTAAGTGGTAGTGAATCTGAAGTGAAAAAAACGTATGAGGTGGATACGACACTATTCCCACCCAACATAAAAAATAAAATTGATAGAAAGGTCGATAAGTTTTTTGATGAAACAAAAGAGGATAGAATAAGACTTTCTAAATGGAAACCTAAGAAAAACAGTTCTGAACTTAAGTTCGGAGTAATAGATCAGGTACCAATTACTGATTCATCACAACAAGATACATTAACAAAAGTCCATTCAACTATGGGTGAACTTGGGTCTAAATTAAATCACTTTAAAAATGAGTAGAAAATATTTCAACAGATATGAATTTTTCGAGGAAGAAGGAGATTTTAAAATAGTCCCTGGTATCGAAATACCCATTAGATCAACGGACAAATATTTACAATATAAGAAAGGGAAGGATAGGTTTGATAAAATTTCTCAAGAGTATTATAATACCCCTGTTTTTGGGTGGATGATACTACAAGCGAATCCATTAGCAGGAAGTATTGAATTTGAGGTACCAAACAATTTTACATTAAGAATCCCATTCCCGTTGGTTAGTGCTTTACAAGAATATAAAAAATCGGTAGAGTTATACAACTTATATTATGGCGAAGAATGATACCACAAATAGTGAAAACATATTAGTTAAGGTTAATCAAAACAATCTTGTTTACATTGACCCTAATAGTGTTGTATCTGATGGTATTGTTGAACCTAGATCCACAAATCACGAAAATTTAGTTTATTATATAAACTTGGAGGCTGACTTAGTTCCAAGAACTACACTTAACTCATCAAACGGAAGTGGGGGTAAATTAACATCGGTAGCTAAAGGAACACTTAATTTATTACAAAATAAAGACGGAGAATATCTTGATACGAAATGGACAGATGTTTATACCGAACAACCAACAAAGGACCCTAAAAAAGAGGGTATTTACGAACCTAATGACGATGCGTCGGGACAATCTTTTGGAATGACAAGTGTTAGTATAGAGGTAAAAGGTGTGAACTTTGTTCCCGTAGTAAACGTATCTTTCGTAGACATAAGAGGTAAAACTCTTTTTGAGTCGCCGAGTAATTCTCCTTATAAATCTTTTTTTCATCTACCATGGCCAATATTTTATTTAACTGTAAAAGGTTATTATGGTAAGGCAATAAGGTACAGACTTCATTTAGTTGGGTTTAATACCTCATATAATGCGGGTAATGGTAACTTTGAAAGTACAGGTAAGTTTGTTGGGTCAACATATGCATATCTTAATGATATTTCTTTAACGTCTATCCTTAATGCACCTTACATGTATGGTATTGAAATACCCACTAAAAAAGAAACAAACACTAAAACGGGAGAATCAAAAATTAAACTCTCAAAAACATCACGAGGATACCAAACACTACTATCTGTATATCAGGAGTATCGTAGAAAAGGGTTAATAACAATACCCGAAGGTATAAACCCTACATTAAGGGAACTTATACAACAATCAAAAGATTTAGATAAACAACTAGAAGCATCAATATTTGGTGATAATGGTATCGTTGACATGAAACTTTTTGGTTTAGTTAAGGAATTTGATGATGCGTTGGTAGAATTTGTTGGTGCGGTTAAGGCGTGGAGAACAAGATATCTATCGGACGGATTTACTATGATTCCAGATATAGATGGTATAAAATACAACTACCTCAGTAAGGACCAATCAAATAAGACAACAAATATAGTTGGGCCTAAGAGTGGGACATTACAATCAATCTTAAAGGTAAAAAGTGATAAGATTAAAAAAATACAAAACTCAATAAGAGAACTACTTAAAAAATCAGGAAAAGAATTCAAATCCTTTAATGTTAGTGTGAAGAACCCATTAGTTGATATAAGTACATACTACTCTTCAACCAACCCAAGTTTGGGAGGTAAAATTGGTGTGGCTTATGAATTAATAATAGACCACATAAATGAAATTATAACCTCATTTAATCAAGAAAAGAAAAAATTACAAGACAAGGTAGAGGAAAAAATGAACGACATTGTTAAGGGTAATGGTAATGGTGGTTTAGGTTTTGAACCAACTATACGTAATGTCTTTGGTGTTGTTTTAGCTGGTGCGGACACCTATTTAAGGTTAATGCAAAATGTTCATTTTAGGGCATATAATGTTAGAGAGGAAAAGAAAAATGTTTTAGTTGGATTCTCAGATGAATCAACTTCCGAAGGTGCGGTATATCCTTGGCCAGAAGTCAATAAGGTAAGTGAAGATAAGAAAAAGATATTGGCATACCCTGCGGAGTTTGACTTAGTAAGAAAGTTAAGGTCTGATAATCCTACACTGTGGCCCGAAGTTGAATTTGTTGAAGAATATATGGCGGTGTCCCAAAGGATATCGGATAATTTAGCGGAAAAAGAAAAAACCTTTGATAAGGTTAGTTTCGAATTTGAAAACTCAGATCCTAATCAAAACGATCTAAAAAAGATTTCTGAAATCAATAGTTTGGGTAGTACTGTCCCTTATTCTGATAAGACGTTAGCATCTTTATTCTATGAAATTGCAGAAAGAGGTAGGTACAGTATGTTAAATGATACTTTCAATACGGAAAAGTCAATTAAAGAATTGGCGGAATTAGAATTTCAAACCATACAAACTATGGTAGAGGGTGATTCGTTTGTGGTGGACATTCTAAAAGAAGTGTCAAGTCTCAACCAATTGCAATCTAAAATGGAAAGTTTTTCACCCTTTGAAAGAAAACCATATTATAATGATGGGATTGCCACAGTACCTTATATTTCTGATAATGTGTCTGAATCGTTTAAGTTACAAGACTACTCCCCCGATACATTAGAGTCGGCGGATATGAGTGAAGAGTATGAAAAATTAAAACTTAATTTAGTTGAGTACAATACAGATTCAACTAAAATAGGATCGAATACAATTGAATACAGAACTAATATATATCCTTTCAACTCTACCACATATTTGGGGTATATTGATAAGACTTCGATAACAAAAAACGACATTAACTTAAAAGATATTTTTGATGTCAAAACAACTAAAGGACTTATACAAACACCTGTAAACTCCGAAGCATGGGTTCGAGATTTAAATGGTCAAGATAATCTCTTTAGTGGTTTAAATTCATACGCAGATATAGGAGATTCTAATAATAATAAACTAAGTTCCATAATCAATACACCTTATTTCCATAAATCATTATTTAATGATTTCTTTGGAACAAATAGTTCGGGTAAATATAAATCGTCCGCATACCTACTTCTTAATTCATTACCATATCACGATTTAGACATGGAAATAGAGTTAAAAGAAGGTAAAAAAACAAGAATGTCAAACATCTTTAAAGAGATAAGTTCGACACACTTTATACCATATCACCTTATGGTTAAGTGGGGGTCTATCTACCATAGATATAAAACATATATATTAGACGGTATTGATATAATGAATGGTGTTACTACACCAATAGACGGTGGATTATTTTTCGACATTAATCAGAATCAAACATTTTCGGGAATTACAAGAAATGATCAGACCGATATAGGTATACACCCTTATTATTCGAGTGTGTACCACCAAGTTATTAATGGGTACCTTTATTATGATGTATCAGACACAACACCAACATCGTTTGAAAACACGATTACAAACGGTATTTTACATATAGACTCATTCGAAAAGTTTGGTGGTTTTAAATATTATAATTCATTTGTTGATAATAGTAAGTTTGTTGGTGGTGAAAAAAGATACACTATTTTACCATCACATGGTGTCATGGTTAGGACTGGAGGTAGTGCCGATAATTTTTATAACCCATACTCTACTGACTATAATATAACAGAACAATATAATTTTAATGTCGATTGGACTTTTAAACACGATGAGGAGTTTGCGTTTAGTGGAGTGACATTCCCACCATATAACCAATACGTGAGTAAAAACAATAATGGGGATGTTAGACAGAATATAACAATAAGTGATAATAATAAAAAAGTTATAGATCTTATTGCAACATTCTCACCCGAAATATTAAATGAGTTTGAAGATTCATTTATTAAGTTCTCGAGTGAAAAGGTTGATACATACCAAGTCAGTAAAGAATTCGAAACTGTAAAATATGACAAATTTCAAAATTTATTACACGATTTAGTTACAGTAGAAAAGAAAGATGATGATGACTTAACAAATATTAATCACCACTTAAGATTAATCACTAGTAGACAGATAGAACAACAAAATTATGTGACATCAGAATTGATTAATGATAGGAATTTAGTACAACTAACGTTAGCGAACCCTAAGGAATTAAACTTAAATGCAATTAAGTTATATTCAGGTACAGGTGACAGAACATACGATAGAGGATATGACTCATCACAACTAACGAACAACTCAAAATACATTGAATTATATCTTGGGGAAGATATGGACGGATATTACTCGGAATTTTTCCCAATAAGTGATATGATACTAAATGAAGATAACATACTACACTACAGGTCAATAATTCAAATATATGCGGGTTATAGGGTGAATGGGGGTAATGCGGATAAAACAGAGTTCACAGAATATCTAAGTAATGTAATTGTACTACCGTTTGAAGAAAGGTTTACTTCTTTTATGACAGGTTTATTAAGTCGATTCTCTCAGTTAAAGAGAAGTAAAGATAAAAACAATAATTTAGGTGTATTGAGAACATTTGGTATGGACCCACTAAAGTTGGAAACGTACAGTATGTTTAAACTCTTTAATGATAGGTGGTCCTCAGGAAACTCAATAGGACAAAGATTACTAATGGAAGAATTCTTATTTTTGGATAAGGCAAATAAAGACATTGGTAATGACCTATTTTATGACGTAAAAAGACTACAAGTATTTGAAAAACCAGAAAGTCAAAATTTAAAACTATATAATGTTATTTCCCAAATGTTATCAAGAAATAATTTAGATTTTAGACCACTTCCAGCATACGTTAATTTTTATGGTAACCAATCGGGTAAAACTAAAATCAAAAAATCAGAAGAAGTTGCGTCACTACTTTTTGGTAAATTTTTAGATGTTGATGTTGAACATTCGACACCTAAAATGATTGTACAATACGTTGGTAAACCATCATCTCATATTGATACATCCACTATTAGTGAGGAATACAAATACAAAAATGACACATTTAATGTGGGTGATGTAAACAATAACCCTGTATTGATAACCGACCCGAACTACTTTGAACAGAAAAATTTTAAAGACTCTAATAAAGTGGTTGCATTCGAGGTTAGTTTTGGTGACCAAAATCAAGGTATATTTAAGTCAATTAGTTTAGATCAATCACAATTCAAAGAAACATTTGAAAGTAATGTTGCATTAGAGAACACAGCGAGATCGGAATCGGGATCAGGGGTAGCACAAGTTAGTACTAATTTATATGACATATATAAGGTAAGGTCTTATGAGTGTACGGTAGAATGTATGGGTAATGTAATGATCCAACCCACAATGTACTTCCAACTTAAGAACGTTCCTTTATTTGAGGGAGCGTATTGGATCGTTGAGGTATCTCATAGAATAGAAAACAACACTATACGTACAAACTTTAAAGGGGTTAGAATGCCAAGTGCTAGTTTACCTGACCCAAAAGAATCATTCACCGCATCATATAGAGTTATGTATGATAAGATAATGAAAAGTGCGCTGGCTAAGATTAAATCAGAAACTAAAAATGATACGTCTGAAGTAATATCAACACCTGAAGGTAATTTTAAGACCGATAGGGGTGGTACTACCATAGAGGGAGAAGAACTACTAAAACAAGTAGGTGTAACTAGTTTAGGAATACCATACAACGGGTATAAAAATAACCTATCAATACAGAAGGTAAGATATCAAAACAAAACTTGGTTTAGAACCATCGTAACTAAATTCGATGGACCAACCGATTTAAATATGTCCTTACCTACAAAAGTATCTTCAAACATTACTGTAAAACCAACTAAAGTACCTTTTACAGAAATAGATCAATCTAGTAATAATTTTTATAGATTAAACTTTTATTCCCCACACCTAACTAAGAAAAACAACACCACACCATCACAAGTGTCTGATTATTTACTTACCGCATCTTCAACGGATTTCAAAAACCCAAAAAACGGTATAACTAAAACTATTGTGAGTTCTTCCGTATTGGATGGTTCGGGGGGAGCGACAAGACAAATAACAGGACCGGCGGATGAAGGTGGGTCAGTGTTAACGATTGGAGACAAAAAAGTCTATAGTGGAATTGCGTTATCTAAACAGTTAATGAAGGATTTAAAACTTCAAGAGGGGGACGTTATCTATTTTAATATTCGATAAACAGGATAATTAGTAAAAACTTGATATTTATAATAAAAAGAATATTATGAGCAATATCAAAATAGGTTCTGCAATTGATGGTTTTCTAAAAAATAAGAGTGTTAGAAACATTAATGAAGAGGGAACAGAACAAGAAGTGTGTGACATGAACACAGGTGAGTGCTACACAATCAAAAGTAAGGATGGTCTCGTAGAGAGAATTAATAAAAAATATATTACCGAAGACGGTAGACAATTATTAAGAGATTAAAAGATGAATTTAGAAAAACAACTACAAGAAGAGTTAATGAGATACCGTAGTATCAATCAATACGGTAAGAAATTAATACAAGAACAAGAAGAACCTGTTGGTGATGCACCTTTAGAAGATATTCCTGCGGAAGAACCTGCTGGTGATGCACCTGTAGACGATCTTCCTGTAGATGATCTTCCTGTAGACGATCTTCCTGATGGTGATGCACCTTTAGAAGATATTCCTGCTGAAGAACCTGCCGATGGTGGTATGGAAGCAGATGTTGAAGAAGTTGATATTACAGATCTTGTTAATATGACACAAAACATCAAAAACGACTTAGATTCATCTAAGTCTGATAACGATCAGGTAATGGGTAAAATGGGGGATCTATTCTCTAAATTAGATGATTTAGAAAGTAAATTATCTAAAATGGATAATCTAATAACTAAAATAGATGGTTTAGAATCTAAGGTTGAGAACATGAAAGAACCTACACCAGTGGAAAGACTTGAAATGAGATCGTTAGATTCATATCCATTTAGTCAAATTCCTTCAGAGTTTTTTTCACAGAAACAACTTGATATGAAAGCGAGTGGTAAAAATGAATACGTTATAACTAAACAAGATGTGGCGGATTACAATCCAGGTGAAATGAGAGATTCATTTAATCAAGAAAAACCGGACGAAAATGAGGTTGAGTGGTAATGTAAAATTCTTTCTTGAAGTTCAATCACAACTTAAGGTACTACATTGGCAAACTAAAAGTCACGCAAAACATGTATCGTTTGGGGAGACCTATAATGTATTAGATGGTTTAATTGATAATTTTGTTGAAATTGCAATGGGTATCTATGGTAGATTTAAGTTAGAAGAGGAAGAAACACACATATCCATTCAAAACCTTTCTGATGTTGATGTACTTGGAATGATTAAAACCGTAAGGGGTAGTCTACAACAAATGGAGATAAACCCAAAAGACACAGACTTACTAAATATCAAAGACGAAATGTTAGCTCAGATTAACAAACTATCTTATTTACTGACACTTAAGTAAAAAATACTACATATTTAAAATTAATAAAGTTCAAGGGGTTGACTCTTGGACTTTTTTTATGTATCTTTTTTATATAACATTAATAAATTAAAATTTAAAATTATGAGTTCAATCGACGCAATTCTTTCTCAATATGAGAAAAACACGCAACCTGCCGCAGGCGGCAACAGAATTTCCAGTGAGGAAAGACTTAAAAAGTACTTCACTACAATTCTTCCTAAAGGAACACAATCAGGACAAAAGAGAATTAGAATTCTCCCAACAACTGACGGTACAAGTCCGTTCCAAGAAATCGCATTCCATGAAGTACAAGTAGATGGGAAATGGTTAAAACTTTATGATCCATCACAAGATGGTGATGTATCTCCGTTAAACGAGGTAAGAGAAAGTTTATTATCAACAGGAAGTGAGGATGACAAAATCTTGGCAAGAAATTATAGAGCAAAAAAATTCTATATAGTCAAAGTTATCGATAGAGATAACGAACAAGATGGTCCAAAATTTTGGAGATTCAAACACAACTACAAAGGTGATGGTAATTTAGATAAAATTATACCTATCATTAGAAGTAAAGGTGATATTACAGATGTTGTTGAAGGTAGAGATTTAATACTATCGTTAGCCGTAACTAAGGCAAACAATGGTAGAGAATACACTACTATCAACTCAATTATTCAAGAAGATAAGTCAGGTTTACATAGTGATCCTGAAGTGTCAAACGCATGGACAAACGATCCACAAACTTGGAGAGATGTCTATTCGGTAAAACCTCTTGAATACTTACAATTAGTTGCATCAGGTGAAAACCCTGTTTGGGACAAAGACGCTAAGAAGTTTATTTCTTCTATGGGTGGTGAGGAAACATTTGGTGGGTCATCAATGACACCTAAGGTTGAAGTAGAAGATGCACAATCAACAACAAAAGTAGACGACAACCTACCATTTTAATTAACACGGACCCACCCAAAACAATTATTGATGGAAACATCTGGTGGAGCTACAGAACCGATTAGTCGGTCCCTACGGGTGGGTCCATTTTAAAAAACAATATGGCAATTAAGAAAAAAGATTTTAAAAGTATTAAATCAAAGTTCTCTAAACAGGCTAAGTTTAAGTCTGATAGGTTTTTTGATTTAGGGGACGCATTTTTGGATGCGACGGGATTACCAGGACCATCTATGGGACATATTAATATGTTTTTAGGACATTCGGATACGGGTAAAACAACGGCACTTGTTAAGACCGCAGTTGATGCACAGAAAAAAGGGGTACTCCCTGTTTTTGTTATTACAGAACAGAAATGGGATTTCCCACACGCAAAACTAATGGGTCTTGATATTGAAGAAACGGTTGATGAGGAAACGGGAGAAATCGAATATGATGGATTCTTTCTATTCAACAACGAATTCCAATATATAGAACAAATTACTGATTACATAAATGAACTAATAGACGCTCAGAAGAAAGGTGAATTGGAATATGATTTACTATTCTTGTGGGATTCGGTTGGTTCGGTACCGTGTAAAATGACGTTTGATGGTAAAGGTGGTAAACAACACAACGCATCGACGTTAGCCGATAAAATCGGAATGGGTTTAAATCAGAGAATTTCAGGTTCAAGAAGAGTGGATTCAGAATTTACAAATACACTTGTTATTGTAAATCAACCATGGGTAGAACTACCTGACAATCCATTTAGTCAACCAAAGATTAAAGCGAAGGGTGGAGAATCAATATGGTTAAACTCTACACTTGTATTTAGATTTGGTAATCAGAAAAATGCGGGTACTAACCCTATCTCTGCCGTTAAGGACAAGAGAAAGGTAAAATTCGCAACAAGAACAAAGATTTCTATCATGAAGAACCACGTAAATGGTCTTGGTTATGAAGATGGTAGGATTATAGTAACCGCACATGGTTTCTTAAGTGGGAAAGATTCTACAGAAGAAAAGAAATCGTTAGAGGGTTACAAACAGGAACACGCAGAATTTTGGAAAGACCAATTAGGTATTGAAGGTGACTTCGATATCAAAGAGGAGGTATAGAATTGTTGAACCTATAAAAGGTAAAAATGTCAGTATTATTAGTAGACGGAGATAACTTACTTACAATCGGATTTTATGGAGTAAAAAATTACTTCTATAAAGGTGATCACATTGGTGGTATATATCATTTCATTAATACTTTAAGAAAATCATTTGAACTTTATAAGTTAGACAAAATCGTTGTTTTTTGGGACGGAGAAGATGGTGCCGCCACTCGTAAAAGGATGTATTCTCGTTACAAAGAAAACAGAAGACAACGAATTAGAACCGACAAAGAAAAAGAGTCTTACACAAGACAAAGAAGAAGAATTCAACAGTACCTCGAGGAACTATATGTTAGACAAGGTGAGTTTGAATTCTGTGAGGCGGACGACGGTATTGCTGAATACACACAAAAAAGTTCCGAAAATATAATTGTTTACTCTTCTGATGGGGACTTAGCTCAATTAGTATCTGATACAACAAAGATATATAACCCATCACACAGGAAACTATACGGTCAAGATGATATAATCCTATACGAAAAAGAAGAACTACACATACAGAACGTTAAAATCGTTAAGATAGTGTGTGGGGACCGATCAGACAACATTACTGGTATCTATAATTTGGGTACTAAGAAAATGTTAAAACTTTTTCCCGAATTAAAAACAAAACCTGTCACTTTAAATCAAATTGTTGAACGTTCAAATGAATTATTTGAGGGTGACAAGGATAACAAAACCATTAAAAACCTTTTAACGGGAGTTACAAAGTACGGTATTTACGGGGAGGAGTTCTTTAACCTTAACGAAAGTATTGTAAGTTTAGATCAACCGTTTCTCACGGATATTGCGAGAGAAACAATCACAGACCTTATAAATGAAAAATTGGATCCTGAAGGAAGATCCTATAAGAACACGATGAAGATGATGATGGAAGATGGGATATTCACTGTCTTACCTAAATCGGATGATGCGTGGATAAAATTCCTTAATCCTTTCTTACGTTTAACCCGTAAGGAAAAAAATAAAAGAGTTATAAAAATTAAAACAAATGAGTAACAACGAAACTACAAAACTTGAATTTCTATTAACCTTGAATGATAATATTATCTGTCAAAGGTTCTTCAATGTCCGAGCATTTAACCCAAAAGTTAAAAGATCTTTAGATCTTCACTATGATGTAAAAAATATTTGTGAAGAAATCGAAGAAAATTTAAAACAAAAAACTTTGGATTATCTACATAAAGATCAACATTATTTTCCCGTTTTCGACCCTTCGAACAACGAGGGTCCAGACCCAGATGAATACTTCAGAGTAGAGATTAAGCAGAATGACGATGTATTTATTTCAAGGGCATTCCCTGCACATATTTATCACCCTAAGGTGAGATATTCTGTGGACATTCGACCGATCTTAAGAAGAGTATTAGGTGGACTAAGTGAGACCTTCTCTTTAGAGGACATAACGACAAAATATATGAATTATAATTTACAACAAAACTAAAGTACTATGAGTGAGATGAACTTCGGAAAATTAGGAAACCAATTCCAACAAGCATTAATAAAATCCATCATTGAAGATTCCAAATACGGTGAACAAATAATGGAGGTTCTTGAAAGTAGGTACTTTGATAATAATTCATTTAAATACATTATTACACACGTAAAAGAGTTGCAGGATATATATAAAACTATCCCAACATACGAGACTCTGAAACAGAAGATAATGACTGAAACGGCAAACAACCCATTAGCCGGTAGATTACACAGTGAAACACTTCAATCCATTGAAAATTTAGATGAGATTATTGTAGGTCAAACATACGTAAAGGATACTGCCCTTAATTTTTGTAAACAACAAAATTTAAGAAAAACAATGAGTGAAGCGTTAAAAATAATCGATAAGGGTGATTTTGAATCGTATGATAAAATTGCAGATATGGTTAATACGTCACTACAGGTAGGGGCAACAGACGATGACATTGTTGATATATTCGATGATCTTGATAATGCGTTGGATATTGATCCAAGAGTACCAATTCCAACAGGAATAGACGGATTGGACAACCTTTTAAAGGGTGGTATTGGTACAGGTGAGTTAGGTATGATATTGGCACCCACAGGTGTCGGTAAATCAACTATTCTTACTAAGTTCGCGAACACAGCAGCAAACACTGGACACAATGTTGTACAAATATTTTTTGAAGATACTCAGACACAAATTAGACAGAAACATTTCACATGTTGGTCAGGGTTTAGTACCGATCAGCAAGTTGAAAGTCCCGAGGCTAAGTTAGAGACAATATCGAAAGCACGTGAATGTCAAGAAAGAGAAAGTTTTGGTGGTTTAAAAATTATCAGAATGGAAAATTATAACACCACAGTTAGTGATGTTAAAAGAAAATTATTAAAATTGCAGTCACAAGGGTTTAAGGCGGATTTAGTTGTTATTGATTATGTGGATTGTATGATTGCAGATAGATCAAAAGGATATGATGAAGAGTGGAAAGGTGAGGGTTCTGTAATAAGACAATTAGATGCGATGTGTTACGACCTAAACGTGGCATTGTGGACAGCATCACAAGGTAATAGAAGTTCAATATCTGCGGACATTGTAAATGTAGATGATATGGGTGGTTCGATTAAAAAGGCACAGACAGCACATATAATTCTTTCTATTGCAAAGAGTTTAGAACAAAAAGATAATAAGACGGCTAATATGAGTTTAATTAAGTCGCGAATTGGTAGAGACGGTGTGAACTTTAACAATTGTAAATTCGATAATGAATTTATGGATATCGATGTTACGGAACAAGAAACTTTATTGGGTCATCAAATGAGGAAACAAGAACAAGGTATTAGCCGTGCAGCAGAGATATACAAACAGACACACAACATATAATTAACTTAACTAAATACATTAAAAAAACATGAGTGAAAAGATTTTACAAGAAAATCCTGGACGATTCGTCCTATTCCCAATAACACACAACGATATTTGGAAATACTATAAACAACAAGAGGCGAGTTTTTGGACTGCGGAAGAAATTGACTTACAACAAGATGTGAGTGATTGGGCCAATAAATTAAACGACGATGAAAGACATTTCGTAAAACACGTATTGGCGTTTTTTGCGGCGTCTGATGGTATTGTCAATGAAAATCTCGCGGAGAATTTCATTAATGATGTACAGTATACTGAAGCAAAGTTCTTTTATGGTTTTCAAATTGCGATGGAGAATATCCACTCAGAGACTTATTCATTATTAATTGATTCATTAATTAAAGATACGGAAGAACAAGATAGATTGTTTAATGCAATTGAAACTATTCCTGCAATTCAAAAGAAGGCGGAATGGGCACTTAAATGGATTGAATCTGATTCATTTGCAGAGAGACTTATTGCATTCGCAGCGGTGGAGGGTATATTCTTTTCAGGATCATTCTGTTCTATATTTTGGTTAAAGAAACGTGGTTTAATGCCGGGTCTAACATTTTCTAATGAATTAATTTCGAGAGATGAGGGATTACACTGTGATTTTGCATGTCACTTATATAACAATCATATTGAAAATAAATTACCTAAAGGAAGAATCGAGGAAATTATTCTTTCCGCATTGGAAATAGAGAAAGAATTTATCCTTGAGGCACTACCTGTTAGGTTAATCGGTATGAATGCGGATTTAATGGAAAAATACTTGGAATTTGTTACTGATAGATTGTTAGATTCTTTAAATATTAAAAAGAAATTTAATACTGAGAATCCATTTGACTTTATGCAAAACATAGCATTACAAGGAAAAACTAACTTTTTCGAGAAAAGAGTGGCGGAATACCAAAAAGCGGGTGTTAATAACGAAACCGAAGAGGATATAGATTCTGCGTTCGGAGATATGGATTTTTAACAACTAAAAAAGATGAAAGTAAAAAAGAGAAATGGTTCCTTAGAACAAATGAAATATGACAAGATCACAAGGAGAATATCCGCACTGTGTTCTGATCTAAACTTAGATTACGTAGACCCCACATATATTACTTTAAAGGTTACACAAGGAATATATGATGAGATAACCACAACAGAGTTAGATACTTTGGCTGCGGAGACTGCGGCGTCTATGACAACCACTCATCCCGATTATGCAAAACTTGCGGGTAGACTAGCGGTTACTAACTTACATAAAACAACACCTAAAAAGTTTTCACAAGCAATAAAAGAACTATATTCTTTTATCGAACCAAGGACAGGTAAAGAATCCTCATTAATATCTGACGATTTATATGAATTCGTTATGAAAAACAAAAGTGTCATTGATGGTGCGGTTGTACAGGAAAGGGATTTTGATTTTGATTATTTTGGGTTTAAGACTTTAGAGAGATCATATCTATTAAAAATTAGTGGTAAAATAGTTGAGAGACCTCAATACATGTATATGAGGGTCGCAATGGGAATATGTAATGGAGATATAAATGAAGGAATAAGGATTTATAATGACTTGTCTCAACACTTCTATACTCACGCAACACCAACCCTATTCAATGCAGGTACAAGACGACCACAAATGTCATCTTGTTTCCTTATTGGTAATAAAGGTGATGATATTAATTCGTTATTTGATACCGTAAAGGATGTTGCTAATATATCCAAATGGGCTGGTGGTATTGGGTTACACGTACACGATGTAAGAGCGAAAGGTTCGTACATAAAAGGTACAGGTGGTGAGTCCGACGGGTTACTACCAATGATGAAAACCTACAACGAAGTTGCGAGATGGATAAATCAAGGGGGTAAAAGAAAAGGGTCATTTGCAATATACCTTGAACCATGGCATGCAGATGTCTTCGAATTTATTGACTTAAGAAAAAATCATGGTAAAGAAGAGATGAGAGCGAGAGATTTATTTCTCGCAATGTGGACTCCTGATTTATTCATGGAAAGGGTTAAACAAGATGGGGATTGGACTTTATTCTCACCTGATGAAGCGCCTGGTTTGTCAGATGTATATGATTCATCAGAATCTAAAAACTTTACTAAGTTGTATGAAAAATATGAACAAGAGGGTAAAGGTAGAAGAGTGGTGAAGGCGAGAAAACTTATGGACGCGATATTGACAGCACAGATTGAAACAGGTACACCATACATGTTATATAAAGATGCCGCTAACTCTAAATCAAATCAAAAGAATTTAGGAACCATTAAGTCATCTAACCTATGTACTGAAATTATTGAATATAGTTCACCTACAGAACAGGCGGTTTGTAACTTAGCATCTATAGCATTACCAAAATATATTATAGATGGTGAGTTCAGTCACAGTTTACTATATGACTATGTCTATCAGGTAGTAAGGAATTTAAATAATGTAATTAACTTAAATTTCTACCCTACAGAAGAAACTAAAAGATCTAATTTTAGACACAGACCAATTGGGTTGGGTATACAAGGTTTGGCGGATGTATTCTGTAAACTTAAAATACCTTTTGAATCAGAAATTGCGGATACACTTCAAACAGACATATTTGAAACCATCTATTTTGCGGCAATGACTTCATCTAAAGACATTTCTTCTGATGTTGGACCATATGAATCCATATCAGGGTCACCTATAGAAAAAGGTATTTTCCAATACCAAATGTGGGGATTAAAAGATAAAGATTTATCAGGTAGATGGGATTGGAAATCACTCAGAAAAGAGGTGGTTAAGTACGGTGTAAGAAATTCACTTCTATTGGCACCTATGCCGACAGCATCTACAGCACAAATATTAGGTAATAATGAGGCGTTCGAACCATTTACTTCTAACCTATATTCAAGAAGAACATTAGGTGGTGAATTTATTGTAATCAACAAACATCTTGTACAGAGTTTAATGGAAAATGATTTATGGAATGATGAAATCAAGAATAAACTTATAATGGAGAATGGTTCTGTACAGAATATTCCTGAAATCCCTGTTGATGTTAAGGAAGTTTACAAGACTGTTTGGGAAATGTCTCAAAAAACATTACTGAATATGGCGGCGAAAAGATCTGTTTTTATTGATCAATCACAGTCACTTAATCTTTTTATAAGTAATGCTACGAAGGCGAAGTTGTTGGCGGCACATTTACATGGATGGAATTTAGGTTTAAAAACAGGAATGTATTATTTAAGAACAAAATCTGCGGTCGACCCACTTAAAGGTTTGGGTGTAAGTACAACTAAAAACAAAACACCCGAGGTAGAGTCGGAACCACAAAAAGAAGTGGTTGAAAACAATACCATACTAACCTCTAATTCCTTAATAAGTGACAATAAAGAATTACAAATGGTTTCACAACCTACAATACGTCCTGATGACTCACCGTTCGAGTGTGAAGGTTGCGGATCGTAAGTTTAACCACATTTTGTCAGTTTTTTTTAAACCCACCACCAAGGTGGGTTTTTTATTTACAATCATTTTGGTATTGAATATATTTATTAGTATGGCAGTAACATATGGAATTGACTTTCCTTTTAGAGAAAGTCTGACAGGAGATTATTTAAAAATGAGTACAAGCCCCGAAAAAGAGGTCAGGGCAAACCTTATTCACCTTATTCTTACAAAGAAAGGTAGTAGATATTACTTACCTGATTTTGGGACGAGGATATATGAATACATCTTTGATCAAAACGATATGGTTACATTTAATTTAATTGAGGAAGAAATTAGAGAGGGTTGTAAGAAATACTTACCGAATCTTGATATTAATTCAATTAAAGTGATTTCTTCAGAAGATGATTCCGATCCCGTAACAACGGTGGATGAAGAAGATGATGAAAGATTATTTAGACTTGCGGACGAATCAACTAAACCATACACCGCAAAAGTTAAAATTGATTACACGGTTAATAATGGTGCGTTTTCGTCATCAGATTTTATAATAATTAATATATAAGATGGCAAAAAAAATATCATACGCTAAAAGAGACTTTGCAGGATTAAGAGAGGAGTTGGTTAATTTAACTAACGATTTTTACCCTGACTTAATAAAGAACACTAACGATGCATCGATTTATTCGGTGATGTTAGATCTTAACGCCGCAATAGGTGATAACCTACACTACCATATTGATAGGGTTTGGCAAGAAACGATGTTAGATTTCGCACAACAAAGGAGATCACTTTTTCACATTGCAAAAACATATGGTATTAATGTACCGGGTAATCGTCCATCAGTTGCATTATCTGATTTCTCAGTAAATGTACCTGTAAGAGGTGATAAAGAAGATGAGAGATATTTGGGTGTACTCAAGGCAGGGGCACAAGTATCGGGTGGAGGACAAACATTTGAAACTATAGAGGATATAGATTTCTCAAGTCCATTTAATAGTAAGGGAGAACCGAATAGACTTAAGATACCAAACTTTGACAGTAATAATAAGTTGGTATCATACACAATTACAAAAAGAGATGCAATAGTTAATGGTGTGTCAAGAGTTTTTAGGAGAGTAATTGGGGCACAAGATCAAAAACCATTTTTAAAACTGTTTTTACCTGAACAAAATGTGTTAGGTGTAACGTCAATAATACATAAGGAAGGAACTAACTTCACATCTAACCCGTCAACCTCCGAATTTCAAGATGAGAAAAACAGGTGGTATGAAGTTAAGAGTTTAATGGAGGATAAGGTATTCCTCCCAAATAAAACCAAAACATCAGACACAGATAATTTTACTGCGGGTGAATACAAAAGAGTAACAAACAAATTTATTTCAGAATATACACCTGAAGGATATATGTCAGTGACTTTTGGATCTGGTAATATTGATCCACTTGATAACTTAGACAAGTTTAACGAAGGTAAGTTGAAGGTTAACTTGGCATCATATTTAAATAATTTATCATTAGGGTCAACACCTAAGAAAAACTCAACTGTGTTTATCAAATATAGAATAGGTGGAGGTAAAAATAGCAATCTTGGTGTTAATGTAATAACAAGTGTAGAAAATGTAGAGTTTAATGTGACAGGACCATTAGGAAATGTCAATAGTCAAGTTATACGTTCTTTAAATGCGACCAATGTAACCCCTGCGGTAGGTGGTTCAGATCAACCCACAATTGAGGAAATAAGAAATATGGTGGGATATAACTTTGCAGCACAGGATAGAGCGGTAACACTTAATGATTATAAAGTTTTGATAGAGACGATGCCTTCCACATACGGCGCACCCGCAAAAGTAAATGTCATGGAAGAAGACAATAAAGTTAAAATAAAACTTCTTTCCTACGATGATGAGGGTAACTTAAATGATACTGTTTCAACAACACTTAAAAACAACATATTAAGGTATCTAACGAACTATAGAATGATTAATGACTATATTGATATACAAAGTGGAGAAGTCCTTGATTTAGGGTTAGAAATCGATTTATTAATTGATAAGAATATTAATCAGACAGACGTACTCAAAGAAGTGGTTAGTCAATCAACATCATTCTTCAACATCGAGAAAAGAAAAATGGGTGACCCACTGTTTGTAGGTGAGTTACAGAAAGAAATATCAAATATATCTGGAATTGTTAATGTTGTTGACTTAAGAGTTTTTGGAAAAACAGGTGGAGAATATTCACCGGCGGAAGTAAGTCAAGGATATAGTGACGAGGAAACAAAACAAGTTGCTCAGTCAGATTCAACAATTTTTATGAAAAGTAACCAAATCTTCCAAATTAGATTCCCTAATAAAGATATAAAAATTAGGGTTAAATCTTTAGGTTCCACTACATTTTAAAATTCTTTTTCTGTATTATTATTAATTAAGGGAAACTATGTTCCAATCTATTTATATGATATGATGCAGAAACACAGAATACGTACTGAAATAGGAAATAATCAAAAATTGACTGTAGAGTTAAAACAAGATTACGACTTATTAGAAATACTTTCACTCAAATTTAGTCAAAAAGACGCATACACATCTCTTTGTGCTGATTATGGGGTGGTCTGTGGTAGAATCAGTGCAAACAATGGATTTGGTGTTGCAAATGCAAGGGTATCTATTTTTATACCGTTGGATGATGTTGATGAACAAGATCCCGTAGTATCTGCACTTTATCCATATAAATTAACACAGGACACAAATACAGACGGATACAAGTACAATCTATTCCCAAAAAGGAAACAACACACAGGACATACTCCTACAGGTACATTTCCTGATCAAGAAGACATTCTAACAAGAGAGGAAGTACTATATGTGTATGAAAAATATTATAAGTACACTGTAAAGACTAACGACGCTGGTGATTTCATGATATGGGGGGTTCCTGTTGGTAAACAAACAATACATGTAGATGTAGATTTGTCCGACATGGGGTGTCAGTCATTAGTACCTTATGATTTTATCTATGAAGGGGTTTCTGAAGAAAAGTTTGAAAACAATTACTCATTTAGAAGTAGTTCTGATATTGGGAGTTTACCACAGACATTAACTTTTGAGGAGAGTTTAGAAGTTTATCCTTTTTGGGGTAACGAGGATTTATGTGAAATAGGAATTACAAGAACAGATTACGATTTATCTGAACAAGGTATTAGGATAGAACCATATTCAATCATGATGGGCGGAACCTTTACTGATTCAGGAAAAGATTCGGTAAGAGTTGGGTGTAATGTTGATAATCAAATGGGAGAAAAATGTTCACTCATAACTGGTGAGGGGGATATTGAAACTATTAGATTTTCAGGATATTATGAAGATAATGATGACGGGACACCAAACTACGAGAGACCAATATTGGAAGCATTACAATTGGATTCCCAAATAGATAAGGATGGTAATTTCTTTTTTAGGGTTCCTATGAATATGGGATACAGAATCACAAATGAATTCGGTGAATTGGTAGAGACTAAAGACACCCAAAGAGGTATACCAACAAGAGGAACATATAGATTTAGACTTTCATTACAAAATGATAATGGTCAGAAAAAACAATACAGGGGTAAGTATTTGGTACCACAAATTAAAGAACATCAATTAAGTGGTCAAATTCATCCCAATGCGTATGCATTCTCAGATAATTTAGATGACTACCCTTCCGATTCACATGATGATATTACGGGGGTTAATAATAATGGGTTTGCAAATGACATGTTTTACTCTTTTAGATACAATAGGGTTTATACAGTATCGTCATTTATTAACCAATACCATAATAAATCTTGGGGTGAACGTGTATTTCCGTTTTTTGCGAAAGATAGGAACGAATCCTTTATCGGTATAAAAGAAATACAACCCTCTATTGAAGAAGATTGTTCGAATGGCAATGAGTACTTTCCAATTACCGACGCGGTTAGAAATCACAAATTTAAGTTTCTAATCACAACCATCTTAAATTTTTTAGAAAGACTTTATTTGATTATTACTCAATTTGCATTTGATTTTATTGTTGAGTTTATATTTGATGTTGCTGAAATCCTTTATGATATTAAAATTCCTGTTGTTAAATACAGACCTTTCAAAGGAACCGCAAGAAAAGTTGCCAGATTCGGACGACAAATTCAAATTGCTACAATTAGAAATTTAGAATTGATTAATTATCCTGACTGTTATGAATGTTCAAAAGATCCACTAACGGGTAGTGACGGAACCCCTGGTGGAGATACATACGAGATAGTTCTTGTGGACAATAATGGAGATGAAATTTCATACCCAAGTAGTACCACTAGTAGTGGATTGGAATCAACTGTAAATACTTTAGGTCTAACAGCGGTGAATAGTAATATAGTTACTAACCACCCATATGACCCAAATGATGGTACTTCAAGTGGTTCTCCCGATCATTTGGATTTAACTATATCAGGTGGACATCCTGATAAAAACTATATTATAAAATTTATTGTTGAACCAGAAGTTGGATATACTGATCCCGATACAGGAGATTACATAATTACATCACAGGCGGTATATTATTATCTATTTATTGGATATGGATCTGATTCTCCGGTAAACGATTCAGTTAATGGAAGGTATGATGGTCTTTCGTACGAGATATTTACTGCCTACTATGATAGCAACAATACAGATATGAGTGGTTCCTTACCCACTTCAGAGTCGGGAACTGTATTATCCGCTGTTGGCCAATTTACCATTCACACCGTCTATTTCTATGGTGAAAAACAGGTAAATACGACTTCTAATGATTTAGCGGAATCCGGTTGTTCTAAATATGATACCATTTACGATCCTGATAATGACATGTCATTAAAGGCGTATTTGAATAATGCTGGAGGGACAAATGATTACAATTATTGGGTTGGGGTTGGTTCACAAGGAAGTGCTTATCCCGACATCTTTATAGACACTGAAAATCCGTGTAACTATACCCCACCATCATTTGATATCGTGGCATCAATTAGTGCGTGGTATAAGGAAGCCGGTAAAACGGGTGATCCATATACCTCAAGAAGATGTAGGATAGCGGACGGACACGCACCAGATAGAGAAACAGGAATCCCTGCAGGTACTGCGTCAGGACATTCAGAATTTAGAGACGGTGTCTATACTTTAATTGCGGCTGCGGGTAAAAATAGAGCAATGATTCTAAACTACTCAAGAAGAAAATTACTCGGAAAACTTATGTGTGGGGGTATAACATCATACACATTTAGTAATAGTTGGTTAAATGGGTCATTATACTTCTTCCAATTTAGAAGAAGAAAAGGGGGTAATAATGCAAAATATTGTAAAGATATTATACATCGGGAAGTAGACGAGACTGGGGTACACTATTATTATAGATCAACACCATATGACGGTACTAATTTTATTGGTGGTAAAAATGAAGAAAATAGTCAGACTAACCCCGAAATATTATTTCCAACAACAATTATGGATTTAGGACCAAGAAACATGTTCATTAAGGAGATATGTGTAGACCCTGAATTAGATGTAAACTGTTCAGTATCTAAGAGTATTGGAAATACATCATATCAAGACATAAACGACCTAATGGAGTGGGTTATATCCTCCAAAGAAGTTAAAGAACAAGGAAAGTTAAAAGTCCAAGATCTTTTTGATAAAAGGGGTAATGGTTCAATGGACGGAGATATTGTCCAACTATTAAATTTCAACTCTCAACTTGGAATATATGGGTATGATGATGAGGATGATGAAAGTCCATACTTTCCAGTTAATGGGGCTGAGTATTTTGATGGTGCGGGACCACTAAGTTTAAACTTTGTTTTTTCTGAAGATGATGAGGATACCGAAATTGTTGAAAAAGATGGTACGTTACTTAGATTATGTATAAACTCAGCAGGTAATTTAACCGAAACATCTCAAGACATCCCATATTATAGGTGGGATAAAAAGGGTGACGGATTTGGTGGTGTCGGGACGACCAATACAGAAACCCAAGATTGGTCGAGAAATACCATATACTCAACCAAATATCAGGGAGGGTGGACCTTTCCCGGTTTAATGGAAACAGACCCATATGGAGATGCCGGTGGGGATCCAACAGATGATATAAATAGTCATTATTATGATGGTAGTATTTTACCACCATTCCGTGAATGTGAGCAGGATAATTATATACCAAATGAGGTTCCACTTGGTGGGCCTTTCCACTTTTACTTCGGTTTAAGAACTGGTAAAAGTTCTTGGAATAAATTTATTAAAAACTTCGGTCCATTATGATAAAAAAGAAAATCGTATCACCGAGTAAGAGATACAAAAAGGCGGAATCTGAAGACTTAACTTTAAGAATAAATTTTGAAGAAGATAAGAGTTTATTAAGAGAAGGTGATAAAAATATAGTATTAGACATTGCGGAACTTTATAGAAAGGAACGTAATGAAAGTACCAAATATAGAATTTACGGTAAGATGAATATGGTGTTTAGAAACACATATAGTGGAACCACCACATACGATCCTTTACTTAATAACCTTTATGTTATTGGTGATGGTCTTGATGGTGATTTTACGGGTCACTTACCATATAACGAATTTGCGTTCATTAGAAACGATTAT
>Ga0257114_1000016_pt1 | contig 128273 bp, 93 predicted proteins | sample SI112_10mmetaG_FD_190149 | JGI IMG/M metagenome (GOLD analysis project Ga0257114, IMG submission 190149) | Marine microbial communities from Saanich Inlet, British Columbia, Canada - SI112_10m | ecosystem: Environmental > Aquatic > Marine > Inlet | place: Canada: British Columbia | collected...
ATGCTGGAAGATATCAAATGGATAGTGATAGTATAGCAATTGGACATCATGCTGGACATCATGGGTTGCTAAGTCAATCTATTGCAATAGGTTATTATGCTAGTCATAATTATGGTAGAAGTTATCATAGAACATTAGTTATAAATGCGACAAATAACACTAGTATTAGACCATATCATAATGATTCATGCTATATAAATCCTATTAGAAGTTCAGATCAAACTTATATGTTAATGTATAATACTAGTACAAAAGAAGTAACCTATACAAGTAAATCGGGTGGATCAGGAGGAAGCAGTGATAATCCAGTTAGAATAGGTACGGGGTCTGGTACATCTGGTCAACATAGTCATTCAGTAGCAATTGGACATTATGCAGGACATAGCAGTCAAAGACATTATTCAGTTGCTATAGGTGAACAAGCAGGACGCAGTTCGCAACATAATTATTGTGTAGCAATCGGACATCATGCGGGATATAATCAACACCATGAGCATTCAGTTGCTATAGGTAATCATGCTGGTTATAATCAACATAATTTAGCTGTTGCAATTGGATATTATGCAGGACATAGCACTCAACATGGCCATGCAGTAGCAATTGGATATAGCGCAGGTAGATCAAATCAGTATGCTCATTCTATTGCAATTGGAGATCATGCTTCTTATTATAATCAATATTCACAATCTTACTCATATGGATATTATGCTGGGCATAATCATCAGCGCAGTCATTCGGTTGCTATAGGTACTAATGCCGGTCATGAACAAATTAGAGAAAATGCAATTGCAATTGGTAATCATGCGGGATATTCAAATTTACATAATCAAGCAATAGCAATAGGTTATTATGCTGGAAGATATCAAATGGATAGTGATAGTATAGCAATTGGACATCATGCTGGACATCATGGGTTGCTAAGTCAATCTATTGCAATAGGTTATTATGCTAGTCATAATTATGGTAGAAGTTATCAAAGAACATTAGTTATAAATGCGACAAATAATAGTGGAATTAGACCATATCATAATGATTCATGCTATATAAATCCTATTAGAAGTTCAGATCAAACTTATATGTTAATGTATAATACTAGTACAAAAGAAGTAACCTATACAAGTAAATCGGGTGGAGGAGGATCAGTTGATAATTTAATTAGAAATAATTATTTTCGTTATAATCACTGGTTACGTTCAGAGGAAAATCTTCATAGACTTCATTTTAGCCATAATGGTAATACACATTATCATTGTTACGGTGAACATTATTTTGAAGGGGCACCTGTTCGTATAGTAAGTGGTGATGTGCGTTGTAGTCATAATGTAATAGCTTATTATTCAGATATAAGATTAAAAGAAAAGGTTGGTAATATTGAAAATGCATTAGATAAAATAAAAGTCATTGAAACATTTTATTTCAAAGAAAATGAAAAAGCTGAATCGTTTGGTTATAATAATAAAAAAACACAGCTGGGTGTTTCTGCACAAAGCGTACAAGCAGTTATTCCAGAAATAGTGACATTAGCACCATTTGATATGTCACTATGTAGTTTAAATAATAATACAGAGAATGAAAATATAGAAGCACAACAAGAAGTTGTATCAAAAACAGGAGAAAATTATTTAAGTTTAGACTATTCTAAATTAGTACCATTATTAATAGAAGGAATAAAAGAACAACAAAAACAAATAGATGAATTGAAAAATGAAATTAAATATTTAAAAAAAAATATACCTGAATAGTATAAACTAAGTAATAATGACAACATTACCACATAATAATTTAGATATGAATCAAATTCATACCGCATTAGGAGCTGGAAATAATCAACAATGTAGTTTAAATGATGGTGATTTTAGATCATTAGCAGGAAGGTCGGGTGGAACAATATATATGTCTGATTTTCGTGGAAAACAAGTTGGAGGTGGTGGTGGAGCACATGAAGGTTTAAGAGAAATTTTTGTACGTGACTATCATAATGAAGATAGAAATTATTTTAATGGTAAACATCGTTTACATGATCATATTAATCATAATGTAGAACATCGCGATGGATCTCATGGCATAAATGATCATTTTAGTGTAGAATGGAAAGGATTTTTAACTCCATTTGTTAGTGGCCACTGGAACTTTTGGACATCATCAGATGATGGTAGTTATCTATATATAGATGATACTATGGTTGTAAATAATGGTGGTCTTCATGGTACACATGAAAGACATGGAAGTATACATCTACAAGCAGGAACAACGTATATATTTCAAACATTTTATGGAGAATGGGGAGGGGGTGCATATATGAGAATGGATTATCAACCTCCAGGATATAATAGAGTTAATGGTAATAATTCTAATTCTTTAAGATATTTTCATAGTAATGGTCATAGAAGATATTTTACAGCTGATTAATTATTTTTTAAAATATATATTAAATATAAGTAACAATGAATTTAGATTTATTAAATTTAATACCAGATGAAATATTAAATTTAATTTTTAGTAAGATAAAACCAAGTATAAAATATTGTTTAAATAAAAACTATTTTTATAAATTTTATAAATATAGATTTATTTTAATAAATAATAAATACTTATTTTATCGCACCTATATTCAAAAAAATGATTTTTTTTTTATTAATAATTTTCAATACTTAAATTTTTTAATTAAAAAAGATTCATTTTTATGTGTAAAATATATTATAGATAATAAAATAAAATATGATAATAAAAATTATATCTTAAATAATTATATTGTATATGAAAATAAATATTATGAAAATACAATTGATTTTATTTATGTATTTTCTAAAAAATTTAATTCTTTATTAATTTATAATTTTATTGTTAACTTTATTAAAAAAAATAATTTAACACACTTATTTAAAAAACAGCATAAAAATAATTATAAGAATAATAATAAGCAAACCAAATGGAGAATTTAGATTTAAATAAAATTTTAGATAGATTAGATATTGAAAAAAATATAGAAAAAATATTAAATAATTTTTCTGTAAATAATAATTTAAAAAAAGGCATATACGTATATGGTGATAATGGAATAGGAAAAACCAAATTTATTTGCAATCTTTTAAAAAAAAATAATTATGATATATTATATTTTGATAACAGTATAATAAGAAATAAAAATTTAATAGAAACAATTTGTAGTAACAATCTTAGCAATAAAAATATTTATAGTATGTTATGTAATGATGATAGAAAAATTGTAATTGTAATTGATGATATTGATACAATGAATTGCGGAGATAAAAATGGAATTTTATCTTTAATAAAATTAATAAGAGAAAAAAAAACAAAAAAACAAAAAGCAGAGAATGTTACAAATAATCCTGTAATTTGTATAAATAATAGATCAAGTGATAAAAAAACATTGGAATTAATGAAAGTTTGTAATATTTTTGAAATAAAATCTCCAACAAATAAACAAACTAAAGAAATTATAAAAAATTTGTTTCCAAATATTTATAATTTTTCAGAAAGTGAAAATAAATTAATAGAAACTAATATACTAGATTTTTTAGGTAATAATTTGTTATCTTTTGAAAAATTAGATTTTTATTATAAAAATAATTTTATTTTTAAGAAATTTTGTAATAATATAAATGAAAATAATTATGAAAACAATAATTTAAATATAAAGTTAATTACACAAAAATTATTATCGAAAAAATTATCTTTTTCAGATATTAATGTTATATTAGAGAGTGATAGAACAATAACTTCATTATTATTTCATGAAAATATAGTAAATATTTTAACTGTAAATCATCTTGATATTTATTTAAAAATATTAGATAATTATATTTTTAGTGATTATTTAGATAGAATAATTTTTCAAAAACAAATTTGGCAATTAACTGAGTATAATTATATTATAAAAATATTTTATAATAATTATATATTAAATAATAATAATTTATTAAAACATATTGATATATCAAATATAATTTTTACAAAAATTCTTACAAAATATAGCAGTGAATATAATAATTATATTTTCATATATAATTTATTACAATTATTTTTATTAGATAAAAAAGATATTTTTATTTTATTTTTGAAATATTCTAATAATTTAAATGTAAATAATAATTTTTCATATGAAATATTTAATAATTATAAAATTTTAAATATTACAAAATTAGAAGTTATAAGAATTATAAAATATATAAATTACATTTTGTATTGTAATACGAAATTAAAAGATATAGAAGACGATGAGATATGTGACTATCAAACATATTTATAATAATTTATTTTTTAATTTTTCCATTAAATAATTTACCCAAATATTCTCCAATTTCTTCGTTATCAGTACATTCATAAATATCATTAGTTAACATATTTTGATAATAATTTATATTATTAATTGTTACTGGTTCTAATTCTTCCTCTTCTTCCTCGCCTTCTTCTTCATCGGCATCATCTTCTTCACCTTCTTCTTCATCGGCAACATTTTCTTCACCTTCTTCTTCATCAGCATCATCTTCTTGACCTTCTTCATCATCAGCATGATCTTCTTCACCTTCTTCTTCATCAGCATCATCTTCTTCACCTTCTTCTTCATCAACATCATCTTGTTCGCATTCTTTTTCATCCACATCATTTTCTTCGCCTTCTTCTTCATCAGCATCATCTTGTTCGCATTCTTTTTCATCCACATCATTTTCTTCGCCTTCTTCTTCATCAACATCATTTTCTTCGCCTTCTTCCTCAATATCATGATCATTTTCTTCAATGTTATCATTTTGATCTTCTTCAATGTTATCATTTTGATCTTCTTCAATGTTATCATTTTGTGTATTTGTTTGAGTTGAAATTTCGTTATATTTTTTTTTATCAATATCTTCAATTTGTATTTGTATATTTTTTTCTTTGAGTTCGTTATATTTAATTTGTAAATCAATGAAATTTTCTTCTAATTCTTTATATTCTGGTAAATTCAATAGAAGTAATTTAAAAGTTTTTACTAGAGAAATATCTGTTTCAACTTTTGCAAAAAATGTAGATAGATTAGATTTTATAGATTTATCAAGATCAAAGCTAATATCTTTAATAATATTGTTAATATCTGCTTCACAGGACATTATTATAAATAATATATAATTTTTATTTTATATCAATTTTAAAAATTATAATTATTTTTAAAATAATAATATATTTTAAAAATATTAGCTTTTTTGTTTAGATAATATTTTTGGATTAACTAAATAATCGTCATTCTCTTCATAAATTTCTGGTAATTGTTTTGTCAAAGGTTTATCAATTATTAATAAAAGTCTTTCATATTCTAATAATTTTCTATATTCTTGTATATCTAAGTTGCCATTATATTTATTAAGTAAGTAATATGGAGATGGCGCTGGTTTAATGTTTTTTGTATAATTATAAATTTTACCATAAACTAAATTTAGTAAATAATATCTTTCAAATTTAGTAGAAGAATCAATATTTTCATTCATTAAATATGAGCATGCACATTCAGGTGAGCAAAAACAACCATAACAATTATAAGTATTATTATTATAATTTATTGGTATATAAATTGCTTCATTATCAAAAGAATATGTGCACCAAAAACATGCACTTTTGTTTTTTACATTATCCATTTTAAAAGAATATGACAATTCTTTTATTTTTTTATCTATATTTTTTCTACTAGAATGTTCATCAGATAATTTATCATTAAATTTTTTTTTGGTATCGTTTTCATTATCATTATCATTATTATTAATATCATTATTGCTAGAAATATCATTTTCATTTTTGATAAAATTAAATTTTAGATTGCTTTCAAGGAGATTATAATTATCAATATTATCAATATTTGGTGTATATTTTATAAAATTATTCTTATCTATATCATTTAAGAAACATTTTAAATGTAAAATTACATTTGGTTTTGGTATATTTGTTACTAATATATCTTTAATTTCTACAATTTTTCCACCTTTTGGTTTTCTTCCTCTTTTTTTTGGAATTTTAACATTAGAAATATCATTTATATTAACATTAACATTTGAAACATCGTTTATTAAATTATTCGAAGTATCATTTTTTAAATTTTCATAATAAGACTTGGGTTTTCTTCCTTTTTTTTTAATCATTATTTTATAAATTATATTTTTATTTCTAATTTAAATAGTTTTATAAAAATATTTAAGTATAGATTTGAAAAATTATTTAAACATTATTTTAAGATATAAAGAATAGATGATAAATTCAACAACATGGACAGAAAAATATAGACCATCAACATTTAATAAAATAATTTTAGACGATACCAATAAAATTCTATTTAATTCAATACTATCAACGGGTTATTTTCCTAATATGTTATTTTATGGCCCTCCTGGTACTGGTAAGACAACTACAATAATTAATTTAATAAATAATTATCAAGAAAAATATAATATGAGAAGTAAAGCATTAATAATTCATTTAAATGCATCTGATGAAAGGGGAATTGATATAATTAGAAATAATATATTAAATTTTGTAAATTCAGATATATTATTTACAGAAGGTATAAAATTTGTTATATTAGATGAGGTAGATTATATGACAAAAACAGCACAGCAAGCTTTAAAATGTTTAATACAAAGTAATAATTCAAATGTAAGATATTGTTTAATTTGTAATTATATAAGTAGAATAGATTATTCTTTACAATATGAATTTATGAAAGTAAGATTTAATAAATTACCAAAAGATGAAATTGAAGAATTTTTAAAAAATATTATAGAAAATGAAGAGCTCAATATATCAAATAAAAATATAATATCAATTATTGAATATTTTGAAAATGATATTAGAAGTATGATAAATTATATTCAATCTATAAATTTAAAAAAAAATATACTACTTGATAATTCTATCTTAAATAAAATTTTAGAAAGTACTATCAATAAAAATTTAAATGATTATATAAAAAATATTGAAGCTGTTCAAAAAAAATGTAATATTGATTTGAATTTTTTATTCAAAAAATATATGTATTTTATGATTCATAAATATGTAAATATTATAGATTCCAAAATGTTAGATGATTTTGAGTTTTTAATACATAATAATAATTGTAATATTATGAAAAATTTTTACTGTTTATTTTACTTAATAATTGAAAATAATTTAACTTTAATTTGAATCTAAAATATTAGTTAATGAATTTATTCTATTTATAAGTCTTTTTTCCCAATTATTATTTATTATTTTTTTTTGAGGATTAAATTTATTTATTTTTAATTCATATTCGCTGTAATAATTATCATTATTTTTTTTAATTTGTTTATAACTATTAATTTTATTTAAAATGTTATTTTTTTCTAAATTTATATTTTTATAAATAAAATTTATTTCATTAGTATCTAGAGTAGAAGAAATATTTGTTGACATTTTTTTTATATAAAGAAAATATTATATTTAATTTATATATTAAAAAAATTATATTTAAAAATAAATTGAATAATATTAGAAATAATAATATATATAATTAAATGTCATTAGACGATGAATGGAATTCATTTTTAAATAATAATTTTATAAATACTAAAAGTGATAAAGATAATGAAAAAATAATTGCAGACACCAATAAAATTATACCTAAGGCAAGTGAAATTTATATATCAACAAAAACAAAAATAGTATATTTAACAATAAAAAAACTAGATATATATAATTTATTTTGGAATATAAATATAATAAATTATAATAGTCAAGTTGAGGGTATAATTAAAAAACAGGTAAAATTATCATTAAATTCTCAACAAGAAAGTATTGATATTGATAATAAAATCAAAGAAATAAATGAATATATTAAAATTAAAATTATAAATAAATTAGAAAATATTTCTAATAGAAGTAAATATAAAGATATAAGAAAGATAAGTATTGGATTATCTAAAAAAGATTTGTTAATTTCTAGATCAAAAGAGAAAAGTGCATTTTATAACTGTTTTGTATTAACAGTGCGCTTAATGGAAAATACAAGTTATAAAGAATATCATGTAAAAATTTTTAATACAGGTAAAATAGAAATACCTGGAATACAAAAAGAAGAATCACTTCATAAAATAATATTATTCACAACAAATATTTTGTCAATTATTTTAAATGAAAAAATAGATTATGAAAAAGATACTATAGAAAATGTATTAGTAAATTCTAATTTTGATTGTGGATTTTATATTAATAGAGAAATATTATTTAATATTTTGCGAAATAAGTATTTTATTAATGCTGCATATGATCCGTGTTCTTATCCAGGAATTCAATGTAATTATTATTATAATAAAAATACAAATCAACATATTCAAAATATAGAACTTGAAAATATAGAAGATAAATCATTGATAGTAAAAGTTTCGTATATGATATTTAGAACTGGTAGTATTTTAATCGTAGGTAAATGTGATGATAATATTTTAAAAAATGTTTATGAATACATAAAATCTATTTTATATGATACATATCATGAAATTGCAGTAAGTAATTCAAATAAACCAATTAAAGAAAATAAAATCCTAAAAAAAAATAATAAAAAAAAAATAATTTTAATTAAATAATTTCTTTAATATCAATCATATATATTGAACTATTATTTGTATATGTTATAAAATTTTCAATTACCTCGAATATATTGTTATATTTTTTATTAATTACTTCATAACTATTTGAGTTATATAATAATTTAATTATGTCAGTTATATATTTTATTTTTTCATTTTGAAATTTATTAGTTATTTTTTCTATAATTTTTTTAATGTTAGATATATTATTTTTAAAATTTTTTTTAATTTCACTATTATTATAATTATAATTTATAATGTTAAAGTCATAATTTAATATGTAAATATTATTAATTAAATTAATTATATTTTTTAAATAAATTAGATTTTTATTTGAAAAAATATTAGTATTTTCATTAATTTTACTTTCTTGTACAAAAATTGTTTTTTTATATGCAAAAATAATAGCATCTTTTATTGTAATATCAAAATTATTCTCATTATTTACATCTAAATTATTATTAAAATTTATTTGATTTATAAATTCTATAAAATATACATATGATTTTTCTGTATTACTATATATATCATTAATTGATTTATAATAGTATAATGATAATAAAAACACAGTTTCAATAATTTTTATACCTTTTATATATATATTTATATATATATGGGTATGCATATTTTTAATTGTATCTAAAAAAAATATAGTATAATTATTAATTAATAAAAAATATTTATTTAATAAAATTTCAATATCTGAATTATTATTACTTAACATATTATATTAATAATATAATATTAAATTTAATATTATATTATTAATTTTATTTAATTAAAAAGACCAATATTATCAGTATAAGCTTTACTAAATTGTGAATCATATCTATTATGTGTTGTACTATCTGCCGCTAATCTAGGAATTAAATATTTTATTTTTTGATCAGAAGATGTTGTATTACAATATAACATTAAATAATTTGGTACAAATTTTGTTAGTGAATGCCAAACATTTGAAGTTATATTTGTAGAATTATGATAAGGCATTGCGACTTCTACAACTACATTATCTTGCATATTTAAATAATGATCATCATACCATGTATTTCCATCTGGAGAAACTGCTAGAGTGATTCTAAAACTTCCTTGGGTTTGTATTAATAATCTATCAATTTTATAATTCATAGATGTCGCATTCGGTGATATATGTGATGCAAACTTAATAATATATACAATATTTTTTGATTTATTGGAAGGATCTATATAATCTTCATCTGGTTCATTTAAAAATGGATAATCAAAATTTAATAAATTAATGTAAGCCTTTGACTCAAAATAATTATTATCAAGATCATCTATAAAATTATCATTATTTAAGTCTAATTTTTTAACCATATATGATCCAGATGTAGTTTTTTTATTAGAAATATTTTTTAGTGACCATATAGCATTAGGTTGTCTATTATTTCCGATAGTATTATTATCATCTATATAATTATCAAAAGGAATAAATGTTTCCAGATTATGACTATTAATTTTACCAATACTATCATATTCATTTAAATTAAATCCAAATGATTTGAGAAAATATGATTCTTTTAAATTAGGATTACACATATAAATAGTAATATCATTTTTAGTTATTAATCCTCTAAAAATAACACTTTTTAATGCAAATAATTTTGAACTATTAGTAGTTAGCATAATAAAATTTGCTCTTGGGGGTAAACTTATATTGTTTAAAGTTGTAGAATTTATATTTTCATTATTATGTAAATAACTATTTTGATTTGTATAATAATCATGATTGGAATACCATCGCTCACCATCATCTGAAAATGCCCATCTAATAAAACTTCTATCATAAGTATGATGTTTATATATTAAACTCATTCTAGTAGGTGTTCCATTCCAATTTAAAACTAAATATTTATGATTATTAATCGAGTTTGTCCAACTGTCTCTGTAATTAACAAAATCATCCCATAATTTTATATAAGTATATCCATAACTTGATATATTATCTTGTATCATTTTATTATCTGAAGAATTATCTTGTAAAAATTTAGCTGCGCTCCATTTTGGTCTGGGCCCATTTCTTAAAAATTTATGAGTATATTTTATTGAATTACTAGTATTTCTATATTTACTAGCAAATCTTTGTATTGTTTCAGTGTGCATTAGTTTTTTTAATTCTATTTTTTTAACAGGAATAGAATATAATGATGTAAATTTAGCATATCTAGCATGATATGGTACTAAAAATCTTCGATAGCATGTTTCATCTGTATTTTTAAAATTATTATTAACATACTTACTATAAAAATCACCATGAATATTATCAGAATATGAATACCAATTATAACCATCATCTGAATATAATAAATATGCAGTATTTTCAGATTTTATTTTTTTTTCTTTATTTAAAATACCATTTTCCATATATTCATAATATAAATTATCAAACCATGTTATATCTATAAATGATATTACCGAATTCCATTTTAAAATTACCTCGGAATCTAAATATAAATGATTATCAAGTGTTAATGTTATATAATCATTATTATAATTAGTTAATTCATAAATATTTGTAAAGTCTATAGTATTAGTAATTGTATTAATATCTGAAATAGATACTTGTTTAAGTAAATGTTTATCATTAGAAAAATTCCAGAAACAATCTTTTGCATTATCAATATTATGTGCCGTATTAATATTTATTAAGTCTTGACGCCCAAGGTATGCTTCAATTGTTAGATTACTATTATATTCACTATAATTTTCTTCATTTACATATGAATTTAAATCAATATTATTTAATCCATAAATATTATCACCTAAATCTTTATTAGCATTATAATAACCAATAATGCCATTATCACTTATACCATAACCTTGTTCATTACCAAACCCACTATTTATATTTCTACTTATAGTATCAGATTCATATGCATTATGAAAAATATATGCATGAACAAATGTTGTTCTAGCTGGATAATAAACAACCGCTAATGCGTCTAAATTATATTTAGATTCTTTTTGAACAGTAGTATGATATAACATTTCATATAATGGATCAGCAAAGAAAACATCATTATAACCATAAATCCCAAGATGATATATCTTAATTTTTTCTGAATTACTACTATTGTATTTGGTATCTTTTATAAATTGTATTAATTTATAATTTAATGTACTTCCAATATTCCAAACTTCTGATAAATTATTAATATCACTTAAGAAAGTACCATCTGACCATGGTAAATTTTCTCTGGTAGTATTGCTTAAAATATATCCTTCGGTATTTATATTATTATTTAATCCTGTTGTAGATGATGCTATATTATAATAATCACTATAACTACTAGGAGTTTTATAATCTTTTGTATTTGGTATATTTGCTACTATTTCAAACAATAATTTACTATAGTTTTCTTCACTCAAATTAGTATTAGTTATAAATCCTTTTATATTTAGATTTTGTTTATTTTTAATATTTTTAATCATTTTTGAGAGATCAGTATCTAAAAAGAAACAATTTTGAAATGCATATTCTAAATTTTTTATATTTGGCGAAATAACTTTATCAAAATTTAAATTCAAATAATAACAATTATTAAATAATGAATTCGCATTTTGAATATTTTCAAAATCTAATTGTGAACTATTTTTTTGATAATAATTATAACCATTATTATAATGTATGCAACTATTAAACATATTAGTAGCATCAGCTCCAATAATGAATGGATATATAAACTTCGTATTCATTGAAAAACATCTATAAAACATATTATTACAATTAAGTGGTGATGAAATTTTCCATATTAAATTATTATTTTTACCAATTATATTGCCATTATTCCAAGAATATGCATGAGAAAACATATTTGATAATTTTGGCCCATTACTAGAAAGCGATTTTATCAATGAATTTTGTTCTCTATCTGAATTTCTGTATATATTTTCATAGCCGTAATTTATTTTTTTTGATTTCATATATAAATTTAATTCGCTTGATAAAGTAAAAATACAATTAATATTGTTATTAGAAGATAATTTATAATTATCTTTTGGAGTTCCATCTTTCCATTCATAAATAATTTGATTATCATATTTATTCAATTTATTATTATCACAATATGTAACATCATTACCAAGACAAGCAATAATATCCATATTATTTTCATTATATCTATATTTAAATGTAGAACTATAATCAGTATCTATAAACATACCCGGAATAGCATTTACTGAATTTTTTGATGATCTTGTATATAATTCTTGTGAGCCAAAAAATGCGTCCTCTAAATTTTCATATTTTATACCAGATGAAAAATAATCATTTTTATTATAAAAATCATTTTTCTTTTCTGGAAAGTATAAGTCACTTGGTCCTTTTAAAAAATTATAAGGAAGCGAGGTATCAAATACTGGTATTTCAGTAGTATAAATAATACCAGCGCTACTATTATTTAAACTTGTCTGCTCGGAAACATCTGGAGATTTCCAATAAAAACGCATAATTGCTCCACCACCATATTCTTCATATGTAATTTGAACTGCATAACTTTGACCGGCTATTAAATTAATATAGCCGTCACTTGAAGTTGGACCATGACTACCACCATTATCTACAACATGTATATCATCTAACCATAAATGACTACTGTCATCAGATAAAGTTCTAAAATACCAACTTCCAGATATATGAGGAGATAAATATCCAGTCCAATTGTAAGAATAATTTGACCCTTCATCGTCTTTATAAACAGTTTGAGTTATTCTAGAATCAGTAGGGTTACGTCCATCAAACCAATTTCTATCATCCCTATAATTTCCACTATATATTTTTTCATTTAATCCTGAAATACTATTTAATAATGAAGTATTTATAGTTGCAATAGATTTAAATTCTTTTAAGCTAATTACATTTATACCAGTATACAAAACATCATTTATTTTTTCTGTTTTATCATTATTATCATAACTGAATATTGGATTAAAATTAAAAACATTATTTGAATGTTGAGTTATAGCCAGTTTCATTTTATAATTATCATCTTGACATGTATAATAAATATTAATATCATTATTTGAAAAATTAAATGCTTTATTTATTTTATTGCCTATATTATTTAAATTCCATGTAATTCCTTGATCATAACTAATTAATACATATGCCATAGAAGTTGAATATATTACAATTTTAAAATCTTCATATGCAATAATTGAATTATTTAATTTATAATTTGAAAATGTAATATAAGAATGTAATGGACCATATAAATCCCATTTAATTCCATTGGTAGATCTTATAATATAATTGTTACCATTATCTACATTAACACGATGGTACCACATTGTTGCTATAAAAATATTATTAATAAATTTAATTTCATATATTCTACATATAATATTAGAATTGTTATAATATTGATTAAAACTATTTATATAATCATTTTTAGATAATAAACAAGATTTAAAACTATGACGTTTGTTATACCAATCACTAGTATTATCAAATGTATACATTAATGCCGAACCTAAATTTTCATTTTGATTTGGTCCAGCAGATACCGGATCAACATAACCACCTATTATAGTAATATCTTTATTTTGTAGATAGTTATTGAAACTAATATCATTTGATTGATAATATGATGATATATTATCACTAATAATACCAGATTCTATTGAATTTATTTGAAAATTAGTATGATTATAAAATGCTGGATAATTATGATATCTCCATGTTTTACCATCATATGATGTAAAAATAATATCATTTCTTTTAACATTATCAACATATCCTTCACAACACGCAACATAATGATTTATTATATATTTTATAAATCTAATTTTATCAATAGTTTTATTATATATACTTGTATTGTCTACATCATATATAAATTTGGCCAAATTCCAATCTTCACCATTATTTTCAGAATAAAATATACATGCAATATTTTCATTTTGTTCATTTAAAGACACACCCGATGACAAAATTATATTGTTATTTACATAATCATATAATGATTCATAATTATTGTTATCTACATCATTATTCATATACCAGTTGTTTAAATTAGTATTAAAAGTATAATTATATAAAAATGCACTATCAAAATTTATAACGCCTTTTGTATTCAATCTCTCTATTAGCTTATTATATTTAAAAATGTTTTTATGATTTAATACATTATTTTTAGGTAATATAGAACTTTGTAAAAATGTAAAATTGTTACTAGTAACATGTTTATCAATATTTGAGTTTTGTAAAAGTTTAATTTTAAATAAATTTTCATGAATATTAAGTAAATTTATTATATGAACTCCATCATTACCTGATAAACTAATAGATGTTATTGGAAATATATTTTCATATGAATTAATAATTGATTCATAATCAATTTCATTATTATCTATATTGCTATTAAGATGAGATAAAGAATTAAAACCAGTATAATCTTGAGGAAATGAATCCAATTTTAAAAAGTTAATATTTTTCACTCTTGAGAGAAAATTATTATTACTATCATGTAAAGAAGTGTTATTTTGATATTGTAAATAATATTGATATAATCTTATAATTAAACTATTTAGATTTAATCCAGGAATAACAATTCCATATATAGATTCTTCATTTAAATTAGAAATATTAATATCTTTATGTGAAAATATCCAATTATAAATTAATTGCGATCTCTCTTGTTCTATAAAATTTTGAGTAGAATTTATTATCATATAATTATTATATAATTTATTACTATTTACTAGCAAATTATATTCATTGCTAAATTCATTAATTAATACATTATTTTGTAAATTATATCCATAATTATTTTCATATATTAAATTATTATTATTTGCTTTATAACTATGAAATGCAACATTTAATTCATTATTACTTATGTTATTATCATCAACATTTGACCCGTCTATATTTGTTCCTGATAGTGCTTCTCTCCAATTTAATAATATTCTTTGCGACCCATGAGACATAAATACTTTTAAATATAATTCGTCACTATCAATATCATTAAAACAAATATCTTGTGTATGGAGTAAATTCCATTTTTGTGTTATACTATTTTCACGAGGTTTCCACATAACTGATCTATGAATTTTATCATAAAAATATAATTTAGATTCATTAGCATTATATAAAATTTTATAAAAACTACCTTGTCCTGGATTTTGTGAATTAAAACCATTATTACTAGGGTCCCATGTAAATTCATTGGTTAAATTTTCACAATTATATGGATGATAAATAGGATTTTTATAATATTCAGAAATGATATTTGATTTAGCTACTGTTGTAATTTGAATTCCGTTTGGTCTTGATCTTCCATCACCCCAACTTCCTCTTTTTCCAGTAATAGTAACGGTACTTCCAGTAAGACCATTAAAAAATGTATAATTTGTTTGTTCTCCGACGTGCGAAGAAGTTTCTTGACTTCCAACATATCCACTTTCTCCCCCAAAAGGATCAAATTTATTTTGAATAGGGTAATTATGATGAGCAACTCTTGCTGTTGAGTAATATGTTTGATCATAACCATTTTCATCTTGAACTCTGAACCCCATTGATCCAGCTCCATCTGTATTGTGATATATTCTTATTTGATAAGTTTGATTTTTAAATAATTCTGGAATATTATCTATAACTAATTGATCATTTTCAAAGTTATCAATATATCCATGAAATAAACTGCCATGTGAACCGTCAGCGTTATTTGCTATACCCGTAGCATATGGACCATCTCCATGAAGTTGTATAATTGTAGTTTGTAGTTGATTTCCACTGCTATCAATAAGAGGTTGTGACGTGTAGTTAGCACTTACAGAAATATTATTCCAATTAGCAAATGGAATTGCACCTGCATTACCAGTAACAGTATAAGAACCATAATTACCAATAAAATTAATACCTATATGAGTAGCGTTTGAATAATTAAAATCAGCATATAAATTTAATGATAGGTCTGGACTTGCAGTTCCGATACTATTTATTGTTGTAGTAAAACCGTCATTCCATGTTGTAATATTATTATTTCTTTGTCCTGACCATTCACCTCGTATATACCATGGACCAATAGGGTTTTCTGCAGATAAAATCCAACCAGAATCTGGTATATGATCAGGACGACATTTTTGTAAAGCAGTTAATTGTGATCCATCGAGTGAATAATTACTTTCAATTTTTCTATATAATAATGGTCTGTAACCATACTCTCCATTGTCCCAAAAAGTTTGCCATCCAGAACCTGGTGCATATTGAAGAAAATGTGATCCAGTATTATCATTAGTAGATCCTGATGCCGGCTGCAATAGATAAACAATAGGAGAATTATCTATTATATCTATACCATTTTGAAGTAATTTTAATTCTTTTGGCTCCCAATATGAATTATTAGAAGTTGAAGTAGGAGCCCATCCAAAATATAGATGTTTATTAAAATCGACAACTTGTTGTTCGGGTATATTACTATCAAGAAATAAACTATTATTTACTATAATTCTTTTAATACTATTTCTTTCAATAAACCCACCAATAATTACTGAACTATGAATATTTGATATGGCATAGTTAGATGATTCTTGATTAATATTAGTTATTATATCTAGATTAGCATGATCAGGAGATGAAATATTATAATTTTTATAATAAAAATAACAAATATCTAAGTTTTTATTGGGATGAGAATACCAAACATCAATATATTTACAATTAAATAATGGAATAAACTCCCAGGTATTTTGAGAATAATCTTTTGTTTTAGTTTCTGAATTCCATAAATATGTTCTTCTAATAATGAAATTAATAGGATCTTGTGTTGAATGATAAAAAGGAAGAAATTCCTTAATATATGGAAAAATATCAATTTCAGCATCTTTTTCATCACTTATTTCTTGATCACCAAACACTTTTGAGAATGTCATTGAATATAATTCACTAGTATTAAGAGTAATAGATGGATTATCAAAAAAACTTGTGGTTTGTTTTTGATTATATCCTAATAAAAATTGTATTCCTTTTGATTGTGTAGATAAAAAACTTAAAGTTATATAATAATCATTTTCATGCTTTATTTTTAATGAAATTATATTAGGTGAATTATTAGTTGCAGAATTTAATTTATTATTAATATCAATAGAGAAATCACCGGGTATATTTTTAAATAATATTTTTATTGGATATGCTGCATTAGATGGATTATAAAAACTTATAGTATTATTATCATTTAAATCTGAACTAATAGTGCCTGGTTGTTTAATTATATTAGATTGTGTATTATTTTGGCCTAAAATTTCACCATTCGCTGCGAGTATTTCATGCAAAGGAGAAATTTCATTGTCTGCAACAACTGCATTTAAAATAATTGCTTGCCATATTTTTCCTGTAAAAGGATATCCACTTCCTTCTGCTTCCATTCCTATCATTATACGTTCGTCTAAATTTACACCCAAATATGCATCAACCTCGCCGACCGGCGCTCCATCGAATTTATTTGCAACATAAACTCCATCTATAAATGTTCTGTGATCATAATTTCCAGGTACACCAGATCGAGTATGTATTATTGTATGTGATGATGCACGCCCGGTGCTATTAAATATGTTAGGATTAGAAATAAAATTACTATGATATTGAGAATCTTGCAACCCAAGATCAGTATTTCCATGATGTTTGCCAAGGAAAAATCCAGTACCTTTATAATCTTCTACTCCGCCAAAAATTGCTGAATATAATTGAGAATCAGTTCCGGTATATTGAAATCTAGCTGCTAATGTAAATGCACCCGTGGTATTACTATCTAAAATATTTTGAAATGAAATATTAGTATCAATGCCTACAGCACCAAACCATTCTAAGTATTCAGTAAATTGATTTACACCAGTAGAAGAAGGTTGGTATGTTATATTTTTAAGATAACCTGAATTTGCATTGGGACCAATATCAGTAACAGTTTGTTGAGAAACCGGTGAGATAGCCTGATGAAAATAAAATAAAATATTATTTCTCTCAATAGATGTAAAATTATGCGTAACCATGTTATTTCTAATATCATTTGCGGGGATGTCTTTATCACCATGATGAAAAAGATCTTTAGCAATAGAAAGACCAATTCCTAAAACATTATTTTTTTTATAATTATTATTAGGATCATGTTGATCTAATTGAAAATCTTTTTTATATATTGTTAGTGATTGCGATTTATTGGTTTTTATTGATTTTTTTGAAGTTTTACACACAGAAGCAGTAGAAACAGGTGCAGTTGAAGAGCCAATATCTTCTTTGGCTGCATTTGTAAAATCTAAAAATGTAAAAATATCATATAAACCATCATTCTTAACGGAAAAATGATAATTTTTTCTTATGTAAAAATCATTACTACTCAAATCATATAAAATATTTTTTTTTGTAGCAATATCATATTGCGTAGCGAATATTGAAGAATTATTATTAACATAATAATTATAAAAATTATCTTCACGATAATTAATAGTATTTAAATAATTGTAACTAATATTAATTATTATTTTTTTATTACTCCAATCACATGTTCTTTGTATAGTATATTTAATACTACCGTCACTGCTATGTAATATAAAATGTTGTTTATCAATTTGTTGATTCCACCAATATTTATCTTTATTATTAAATGTAAATAAGTAATTATCTCTATTTGATGTGCTAAGACCTTCTAATGAATTTGGTATACTATAATTATTATTAATATCTTTAATTGTTAAATTTACTAGATCACTATTTGCTGCAAATATCCAGTCATTTTCACTAAAATTAGGGTTTTGTAATATTGAGAAATGTTTATCTCTAGAATAATTTGTTGTAATAGTTCCATTGGTTCCATTATTTCCACCACTATATAAAAATAAATAATTATAAACATAAGTCAAATCATATTGTATTGCTGAACTTTCATCATTTGAAATATATTGTGGTTTTGTTAAATCTAAAAAATCTGTTAAATTATTGTCTTTTTCTTCTGAAAAAAGTTGTGCAATATTTTTTTTACCACCGGATAATATAGTGTTTTGTAACGCAATAAATGCTATTTCATAAAAATCATCTTGATTTGTTTCGGAATCAATAATATATTCATAAGTTGCAGTTCCATTTTTTTTAAATTTATGTATTTTTAATATATTAGAATCTAATCTTTTATTAAGAGTTGAAAATAATCCAGCAAATGGCATAATTAATATAAATTAGATATTTTAATTTATATTAATATACTTAAAAAAATTAATCAGATTTTTTTTTGAAAATAGATGCAGAAATACAAAAAACATTAGAAATATTAATTGCTGTTATTATTATACTAGAATATCCATCTCCTTCTAATTCTAAATCTTCTGCAAAATTAATTATAATATTTTCATTTTCTACATTATTTATTTTTGTTAGTAACAAAGGATTTTCATATCCATATATTGTAATAGTTGAACCATCAGAAGGTTTTATTTTAATAATAATTTGCGAACCATTAATTAAATTTGTATTGTTAATATCAAATGTTGATATTATTCCATCATAATTAATATCTTTTACAGCATACATTTTATTAAATTCCATAGTTAATGTATTATTACTTATTGTAGAATTAATTGTTAAATTTGTTAAATTTAAATTAGCAGCAACAATTTTACCAGTTCCGGCATTCATATCATTATTATTAGTATTAATTGTATTGCACGTAATAGTTCCACAATTTATATTATTATTACTATTAATTGCTCCACATGTAATAGTATTATTATTAGTGTTGATTGCTCCACATGTAATAGTATTATTATTAGTGTTAATAATACCAGAACTAATAGGACCAGATGTAATTGAAAAATCATTTGTATTGATTGTAGTACATGAGATAGCTCCAGTTGTTATTTGATTATTATTTGTATTTAATGTAGTACAAGTTATTGGACCAGAATTTATTAAAAAATTATTTGTATTAATAGCCATACATGAAATATTTCCACTATTTATTTGATTACATGATAATGTAGATATATTTTTAATATCAAAATCATTCATTGTTAAATTAGTTTTAACACTTAATCCATCATTATTTACATTATGGCTATTTTTAATTTCTAATTTATTAAAATTCATTATATTTAAATTAGTATCATCTCTCTCAATTGTTGGTATAAAAATTTGTTGAGAATTAGAATCTTCATTTGAAAAAACAGTTAACTCTTGAAATTTTATAGCGTTCGAAACAGTAATAATATCATTGTTAATATTTTCAAGATTTGAATTTTTTGATGATAATATATTATTATTATTAACCGAAATATCACCGTCAAAGAAAAATCCGTATTTAATATCATTTAATCTATTTGTAAAATCTATTATTTCCGAATTTTGAGAGGATATAATTAATTTATTATTAATAAAAATATTATTTAAATAAGTATCATTAGCACATGATAAATTAATATTAGAACTCCAAGAATTAAAACTGGAATCATAAACAAATAATTTATTATTAGAAACTTCAATTCCTGCACCATTTTTATTAGGATAAGATGTTGATAATAAAATTCTATAATCACTTATATCTATAATATTTGAATTAATAACTGTTTCATTTCCCTCAACTATTAAATTTCCTTTAATAATTAATGTACCAGAATTATCATTATGCAAAGAAGGATCAATTATCATATTAGATGGTCCATAAATATTTCCATTTATAAATAAATTATTATTTATTGATATATCATTATGAATATTTATATTATTACATGATATTTCATTAGATAATATATTAGTAGAAGAAATATCTAAATGTGAAATAAATTTATTTGCAATTATATTATTGCAAGATATGTCTGATTTTGAAATAATAGTTCCATTGGAAAAATCAATTTTAATATTATAATCATTTTCAGTAATTGGATTTTTATAAAGATTACCATATAAAATATTTCCACATTCATCTATTTGTAAACGCCTAATTCCATTGGTGTAAAAATCAAGCTGGTTATTATCTAGAGGTGTATTAATTTCATCAAAACGTTCTGCAACGATTCTGGTGTTATTATCTGTATCTAAAACCGATCCAGATGAAAGTAAAGTACTATTAATTTTATTTTCCAAAATTGAAAATTCTTCAAGAATATTAATATCATGTTCATAAATTAATAATTCTTCAATATTGTATTCACTATTATAATTTACATGATCAGTATCAGCATGATATACAGATATATTAGCGTAACCAAAATTTCCTAATACTTCTATTTCAATTTCTCCCCTATAAAAATTTTCTATATTATTATTACCGCGTAATTCTCTTGAATAATTTTCAGAATAAGTTAATATATCTGATCGATTATAAACTCCATTATATTTAAAATTATAACTTAAATCTTGATAGACTTCAAATCCAACATAATAAGAATAATATTTATATATTTTCTCATTTGATCCTGTATTTAAAATACCAGTATTTATTAAATATTTTCCTTTTTTTAATAAAAATCTATAATTATTAATATTAATTTTATTTTTTGATGAGTCTTCTATAGCAATATATCTACTGGGTGAAACTATATAATTCAATGATAATTCACCAATTTCCCAAAAATTATAATATGTATATAAATTCTCTAATTTAATTGATTTTAGAATTAAAGAATTTGATACATATAAATCTTTATAAAAATATGCATTATCCGAACAGTCTACATTTTTTGTATTAATATTATTATTACATGTTAATTGTTCTGTTTTAATATTAGTAAAGAATCCAAGATCTGGACCATTTTGTCCAATTATTGAATTTGTGATATTTGCAAATTTAATATTTGTATTACTTGTTCCAATTTGATTAGTAAGATCACTATTTCCATTAATAGAAATGCTACCTTCTAAATTTATATCACCGCGAATATTAGTTCTATTTGTATTTAGATTTAAAATACCAGTAATATATAAATCTTTAACATTAATTCTATCTACATCAATATAATTAGCAATAAGAGTTTGTTGTAATGATAAATTACTAGCATCAATATTTTTAAATACGCAGTCTTCTTTAAAAATTCCAGGAGAATCAAATAATAATCTTTTAGAGTCAATGGTTTTTAATTTTATATCAGATGTTTTACTTTCTATTAAAAAGTAATTATTGTGTATAAAAGTATGTTGTGGTATATTAATAGAATTATTATCGTGACTTAAAAAAGTAGAATTTAATTTCCAAGGATAAATATTAGAGTTATATTCTATATATTCTAAATTTAAATCATCATTTCTAATAATACTTTCTTGAATATTATTATATATAATATTAGAAGACATAATATATTATATAATAATATAATTAGTGAATTAAAAAATAAGAACTATGAATTATATATATATTAGTAATATATATATAATAATTAATTTATATAGTAGCATCTTTGCAAATGTTTTTATTATTTGTTATTCCATCCCATGTTATACTTTCAGATTTAGCCCATCTATATTTTGCACAATTTAAATCATCTGGACGTGTACTACCTCTTGCAAGTGTAGTAAAAGTTGCTGGATTTAAACCAGGATCAGCAGTAGACCCAGAACAATAACCATTGCCGAAGCCCGATGCGGTGGGTGCCAGATTTGCTGGATAATTTCTGCTACAGGTGTTTACATTAGAATTATTTATACATCTTTCTGCATTTCCAGCTGGATTTAAAGAAGCATCCCAATAATCAGGGCAGCTTGATTTAATTGGTGGCCATACAGCATTTTCTAATGAATTTTTTAAAATTAATAAGACAAAAAATAAACATATGATTAATATGACTGTTGCAACAATTATAACATTCTTTTGAAAAGTTTCCATTTCTAATTAATATATATTATTTAGTAAAAAAAATATTACTAAATATAATAATAATATTCTTTTACTATAAATAAAATGAATAACGGAAGAATTAATTTTAATACTGAGAATATAGACAATAAATTTAATATGATGGATAAAATTCCAGCAAATTCAAATACAAATTTTAACAACGCTTTAACAGGTATTTTTGATAAAACTGAACTATCAGATAAATTTTTTTCAAGAAGTAATTTAAATTTAATTCAAAATAAATTAAAAGAAGGTGTTTATTTAAAATCAAAAAACAAACTAAGAATAGATAATCAACCAGAAGAAATTATTTTCACAGTAATGAGAAGTTATTTTTTAGAATATTCTAGAAATTTAAATACTAATATAAATGAACAAATACATTTTTTAAACAATCTAGTTCTTAATTATTTAATTAATCGAGCATATAATGAAGCAATTTCTTATTTGAAATATAAACATGATGCTAGTAATATGTATACACTAATGGATATGCCTAAATATAGCGATAAGACCAATAAAACATTAGAATATAAAGCATGGTTTTAATTATTTTAATAAAATGGTTTTAATTGTAGAAATATAATATATATTTAATAAAATTATTTGCTAATTTTCTCAAACGTTTTTAAAATATAAGGCATTATTTTAAATATTTTTGTACTTTTTTTTGAGAGAAAAATATAATTTTCTCTCTTTTTTGCTAATTCTTTTCAAAGTTTTTTTATTTTTTTTATCTTGAAAAACATGAAAAGGTATATCAATTTGATTAACTGGTTTTTTTGCAAGTTCAATCATATGTTTTCTTGTATTTGGTTTTAAATGTCGCCAAATATAAGGCATTTTTTTATGTAACATTTGAGCATCTACTTTATGTTTTTGTTTTTTTGTTTTTTGCATTTTACATTTAGATTCATCTTTGCAAAATTTTTTATATTTTTTATATTTATTTCCCAAATTAGACATATTACATAATGACCAATTGCTAGAACTTCCTGGTACACAATATTCTGGTTTACATCTATTCATTGCAGAATTACATGGTACATGTGAACAGGATTTATAAATTTTACATTTTTTATTCATTATATAATATAATATAATAAATAAAAAAATATAATTAATAATTAGGTATTTTTAAATAACATTTTTTATTTTTTTTTAGATTTTTTAGTTGAAACTTTTGTAGATTCATCAATTAATTCTATAAATTCTTTATATGCAATTTTTAGATTATCTAATTCAGTTAACCACATTTTTTCAATGGTCATTATTTTAATATTTTCTAATTCTTTATTTTTTTCTTCATGTTCTTTTAATATTTTTTCTGCATTTTCTTTTGATACACTATCCATAGGCATTTTAATCAAATAATTAAAATTATTATCAATAATATGTTTATCAAAATTAAAATTTTCCATAATTTCATTAATTTGAATATTAGTTTTTTTACGCAAATCTATTTTATCTTCTAAATTATATTTAATAAATATAGCTTTATTGCTTAATATTATTAATTCTTTAGTTATTTTATCTATGATATATTCTTTTCGTTTTTTATAATAATCTAATCTAACAATATAATATTCATTAATAATACTATAAATATTATCATATTTACATAGTTGCTCTTTATCATTAAATAAATGCATATTTGTAATGGTTTGAGTTGTATATAATTTTAAGTATTTTTCTATACCTTCAAGATTATAATAATGTTTTTCATTTAATAATTTTTTTAATATATTTGGATAAAAATGCACTTCAAATTCAACATTGTCATCTGTAGACATATCATTGTAATCTTTAATATAATTTTCAATTTTTGATTCTTTATTAGATTTATTATCTAACAAAGATTCTAGAAATTCTTTATAATCTTGTGTCCAAGTACCAATTGGTAATTCTGTAATTTTAATTTTATCTTTATCAATAAATTCATAACAACCTTTAATAATATATTTTTTTTCTTCAACTAATTTAATTGTTCCTTTAAAATTTTTATAATACGGTTCAATTAATATAGATTCTTTATTTTGTGTATTATTATTAAGTAATCTTTTAATATAATCAATTATTTGTAAAGGATTATAGCACATAATATCTGTACTATATCCGGTTCCTATTCCTTTTGTACCATTTACTAAAATCATTGGAATAATTGGAATATAAAATATTGGTTCAACTTTATCACCATCATCTTCTAAATATGTTAAAATATTGTCATCTATTTCAGGATATATGAGTCTAGTAATTGAATTTAATTTTGTAAAAATATATCTTTCAGATGCGGCATCTTTACCTCCCATTAATCGTGTACCAAATTGACCATTTGGCGAAAATAAATTGATATTATTAGAACCAACAAAATTTTGAGCTAAACCAACAATAGCACCATTTAAGCTTGCTTCTCCATGATGATAACCAGAATGTTCGGAAACATATCCACTAAATTGTGCAACTTTAATTTCTGAATTTAATTTTTTTTTAAATGCTGAATATAAAATTTTTCTTAAACTAATTTTTAAACCATCGCATAAATTAGGAATAGATCTATCATTATCATATTTTGAAAAGTGAATCATATCATTATGAATAAATTCTTCATATGTAACATTTTGCTTTGATGTATTCAAATATGCATTTCTATCATAATTGGAAAGCCATTCTTTTCTATCATTTGGACGTTTTTTATTAAACACCATATCAATCGTTTCAGTAGTATTATCAGTATTTTCAAAATAAACAATTTTTTGTTTTTCGAAATATTCTTTAAATTCTTTACTTGTACTAGTACCTAAACCTTTATAATATTTAATATTCCACTTATTTAAATCATTCATATTATGTGATTTCCATTCTTCATATTCTCCATTATTATAGAATTCAATAATATCTTTACCCTTACTTGCTTTTAAAATTGGAGTATTCATATAACCAATAAAATTTGGAATTTGAATTAATGAACGCCATTCACTATCAATCATATTAATACCAAGACCTTTAATATGACTTCCATCCAAATCTTGATCAGTCATAAATATAATTTTTCCATATCGTAATTTTGATTTAATAGTTTCTTCAGTATAATTTTTTCCATGCTCAAGTCCTAAAATTTGTTTAATATCATTAATTTCTTTATTTGATGTTATTTTACTAATTGATTCGCCTCTAATATTAAACATTTTACCTTTCATAGGATAAACACCAATATAATTTCTATCGTCACGTGAAAGACCAGAAATAATACCAGATTTAGCTGAATCTCCTTCACATAAAATTATGTTACATAGATGTGATTTTGCTGTTCCTGCAAAATTTGCATCTGTTAATTTTGGCATATCTTTAATATTTTTACATTTCGTACCATCTGTTTTTTTAGCAACTTTATTTTCTTTAACTTGTGTTAAGTTACATGCTGTTGACATGACACCTGTTTTGGCTAATTTTTCAATAAATTTATTAGAAATATCACAAGAAGATCCAAAATTAGAGACAGCAGTATTTAAATAATCTTTAGTTTGACTATCAAATGATGGATTTTCAATTGTACAATTTATAAAAACCATTAATTGCTCTTTTATAGATGCTGGCTTAACATCAATATTTTTTTTTTCTTTAATAAATGTTGTTAATTTTTTAACTATTTGATTAATAATGTAATCAACATGTTTACCACCTTTATATGTATTAATACCATTAACAAAACTAACTTGTGTAAATTCTTGATTAGGTGCTAAACAAACAAAATATTCCCATCTTTCATTTGCACATTCATAAATTCTTGGAGTATTACTTTTAGAACCAATATATAGATTTACATAAGATTCAAAATCTTTAATTTCTGGTTCTAATTTTTTAGAATTATATTTAACTTTAACAGATTTTTCAGTTACGGCTGCAATATCATAAATTCTTCTCATCATAAGTTTTTTAAAATCATCATCAAAATTTTCTTCTTTGAAACCAAGACGTTTAAAATCAGGTTTAAAACTTACACTTGTATAAGGCTTATTTTTACATTTAGTTATTTTTGGTTTTTCGATAATATTTAAATTATCTTTAAATTCTTGTATATATTTTTGACCTGTTTTGGCATCAACAGTTTCAATTTTTCCCCAAGAAGACCAAATCAAAACAAGTTTGAAACCAAAACCATTTTTACCACCAACAATTTTTTTTTCATCTTTATCATAATTTGTTGATGTTCTTAGATGACCAAAAATTAATTCTGGAATCCATATATTATATTCTGGGTGGATTGATACATCAATTCCATTCCCATCATTAGTTAATGTAATAATTCCTGAATTATCAATTGAAATATTAATATTTGTTACAGGGTAATTTATTTCATCAGGATTATTATTTGAATAAATTAATTGTTGCATCCTAACAACATGATCTCGACAATTCACAATACCTTCGTCAAATAATTTATATAATCCAGGTACATAAGTAATATTTTTTTCAATGATTTTATTATTATCTTCATCATAAATAAACATATTAGCATTTATACTTTCTACAGATCCAATATACATATCTGGATTATCTAAAACATGTTCTTTATCAGATTTTTTTTGATATTTTTTTGTTAAATCCTGATTTGTTGATTTCATATATACAATACTATTTTAAGAATGATTTTAAATTATTTTAAAATATCAATTTTAGAAATAATTATATATTTTATATTATAAAATATATAATAATTACTTATGTCTTTAAATGAATCAAATGAATCAAATGAATGTTTATTTTTATCAAATAATATAGATGTATCAAATAATAAATATATTATAAATAATAATTATAATACCATTAAATATGGTTTATATTATAATATAAATAATAATTATTTTCTTAGAAATATACCAAAAGAACATCCGTTAGGATTTTATATTGAAGGAAATAATCACTTAACAAGTAACATTATTAATTATGAGTTATTAAATAATTCGCCAAAATTAATATATGTTTCAAGAGGTAATGATATAAGTTTTAATAATGGAGATTATTTCAGATTTTATGATGAATATTATAACTTAATTAATATTGCAAACACAAATTTTTCTTCTGAAGATTCACTAATAAATTCAAATGATAATTTTTATTTTATGATAAATGGTTACTACAAATTTATTAAAGGCATAGATTATGATATTAGCAAAGGTAATTTTGAGTTGAAAATTAATCAAAATAAATTCAATTTTTCTAATGATACAAGTTTTATAATACAAATACCAGAAAATATTAATAATATAAATAATCGAATTAATTATTATGATATAGATAATAGCACAAATGTATTTGATTTTATAGAAATATTAGTAAATGATAATATTAAATATTTTTATGGAGATATAAGTTTTACTATTTATCAAAATTATGAATCCTTGAGCAGTTACTATTTGTCAATAAAATCATATAATAGTAATATAGATAATAAAGATTTTTTTTTATACAACTCAGTTTGTGATTATATAATTAAAGATATTAATCAAAAGGCAAATGATTTATTAGATTTAAGTATTATTTGTTTAAATAATGTATCTAAGGCAAAATATAATGATTCTTTACAATTTTATGAATTTAATATAGATGTAAATAGACCAAATATAAATGACATAAGTAATATTTTATATAAATTTAATTATGGATTGTTTGATGGTGAATATGTTATTTTTGATATATGTGAGAATTATCCAATAGCAATACAAGATAATAATTTTATTATAATTGATGAAAATTTTAGATATACAAAAAGATATAATTTTATTGATCCTATAATAGCAGGGTTAGATGATTCATTTAATACATTAAATTTTTATTATGATTCATTAAAATTTACAGTAGATACAAGCAGTATAGATATTTTTATAAAAAATTTATTAAGTGTAAATTTTTACGTATTAGATATTTCAAATGAAGAAATTTTATATGGTAATAATAGTGATAGAAAATTTGTTTTTAATAATAACTGTGAAAACCCAGAATTAGTAAATAGTTTAACTTTATATGATGATATAAGTTTCATATTATACGATCAAGAAGAAAAACCTTTTTATAATGAAAATAGAAGATTATATAAATATAAATTAAATAAATTTGAAGATTATAATGAACTTCCAAAATCGTTCACTGTTTATGATAAATATGGTCACAATATATCTAATAGAGTAATTTTAAATATTCCTGATATTATTTATGATTCATTGAATTTTCAGAGAGAAAAAGTAATTAATTATAGTGTTTATGATTATGAAAATACATTTAAATCATCATCTAGAGTATTATCTTTACAAAATGGACCTTTTATTGAATTAAATGACGCAAGTTATTTATTTCAAAATAACAACACAGATTTGAATAGAATAAATATTAGAAATATTGGAAAAAATATTAATTACGATTTAAGCTATGAATTTTTAGATTCTATAGAAGTTTATTTTTATGATAATAATCAAAATAAAATACACATTCCATTTCAAATATATTATGAAGAATTTATAGATGATATAAATAGTAATTATAATTCTCGTGTTTATTTACGCGATTATTTTGTATCAAATAATAAGCTTCAAGATCAGAGAACTTTTTTACATAGATTGTATGATCAATATAATAATCCATTATTAATTTATAAATTTATTAATTATTATTTTACAAATAATGTTATTTTTAATGTTCCTATTTTAAGTAACATAAATGATATTTATAATCTAAATGAAGAAGAGTATGTTGATTTTTTAAATGCTAAATTATTAGTTGATTCAGATGATTTTAATATTATTAATATAGATTCTAACACTTTAAATATTACAATTGAACCTAGTAATATTCAATTTAATGATTCAGAAATTATATTAAATGAAATAGGTATAATAGGATTTAAAATAGGAAATAATGAAAATAATTTAAGATATAATACAAATTTACAAAATATAACAAGTTTAAGTTTATCTTCTTCTGCAAGTGATGAAGCCAAAAAATTAAGCATTGATAAGGTTTCTAGTAAATTTAGTTTAGATTCAAGTATAAATAATTTAATTACTACAATTAGTCTTTCAAAAAGTTTTAACAGATCATTAGAAAATAGAAGTAGTTTTGATATTAGTATAAATGTTTCATTAATAAATCTGGATGAATTTAAATTAACATTATACAATAATATACAAAATACAAATGGTGATAATGAAATTCTAGAAATTAGTGGAAAATTTAAAAAAAAACAATTATTTGATCCTATGAATTTTATAAATCTTAAAAAAGTAAAAAAATATAAATTTGTAATTAAAGCATTGGGTCTTGATGGACCTCAAGATTTTATTTATAGTCACATAAATGAAATTAATAATTCAATAGATAGATTATCATATGTAAATTTGGAAACTTACAATAAATATAATTTTGAAACATTAATTGAAAGTTCAAATGTATTAATAGATATTTCAAGAAATATTTATGAAGTAAGAAAAATAGATACATTTTATACATTAAAAAGTAATATTTCAAGAAATATTATTATTGATGTTTATGATGATATTCCACCGGATATAAGTTTCATATTAGATGGACAATTATTTTCTACAAGTAATAATCAAAAACAAATAACTAGAGATATTTCATTAAACTATAAATATAGTAATTCTGAAATTTATTATTTGAAAAATAATATAAATGTAGTATCAGATAACATTTTTACACAATCAAAACCAACTATAAATTATTCAGATGATCGTGATTTATTGATCTTAGAAAATATTTTAACGAATCAAGATCTGAGTTATGTTATAATACCAAATTTAAATGTACCAAATAATGCATATATATATGATGATATAAATGATACGCTGCGAATAAAAATAGAAGAAGGTTACAATTCGTCCTATGAATTTAAGATAATTTATTGTTTAATAGATAAATCAAATCAAAAATCAAATGAATTAATAGTTAATTTAACATTATTAGGTATTCCATCTTTAGACTTGCAAAATGATTCAAATTATAATTCAGATATTAATTTATCAGTATATGAAGTTAATACAATAAATTATATTGATCCTGGTATTAAAATTGATAATAAAAATGTAAATACACAAAATTTACAATCAGCAATAAATTTAAGCAGTTTTGCTGATTCAAATAATATACCGGTAAATATTATAACATTAACTGATGCATTAACTGGTATTGTTAGTGACTATAAAATTTCTATTATTAAAGAAATAGATTTTAATAATTTAAATACTACAGGAATATTTAAATTACAGTATAAAGTAACAAAAATAGATAGTTTAGGTATTGATGCAAGTGCTGGTTATTTAATTCGTAATATTAAAGTAGTTGATACTATTCCGCCATTTTTTATTTTTCCTTATTTAAATGATATTATAATTGATTTAAGTAATAATAATATAGAAAGCATACAATCATTATCAAATCGTACAATATTTTCAAATGATGATATTAGTAATAATAAAAATATTAAATTAGCAGTTTACTCATCGTTTGATGATTTATCTTTTGTTATAAATAGCTTTGATATTAGTGATAATTATTTTAATAGTAATAATATTGATTATGAAATAAGAGTACAAACGATCTATGAAGAAGATATTAGTGAAAATAAGTTATTTAATTTTGATAAATACATATTTGAGCAATTAAATATGTTATCAATTAATAATCAAAGATTTGAGAGAGTAACGCAAACAAATATTACAAATAAGATGTTAGACATTTCAAATATTTATATTAACTATAAAATTGTAGATTCTTGTAATAATTTTCATACAGTTATTAGAAAATTAGATATTATTGATAATGTAAAACCTTTCATAGTTTTTCCAAATATAAATATAGAGTTAAATACTTCATATGTAGACTATAAAGATAATGATAATAAAGACTTATTTTATCAAGCATTAGATATAAATAACATAAACTATGATATTGGAGAATATAGAATAATAGAAGAATTAAGTAATATTTTATTTAGTTTTGATATTTGTGATAATTACAATTTAACTAATGAAATTTCAAATAATTTTACTATTTCTATAGTTCCAGATATGAATAATAATGATATTTTTCAAGAAATTTCTGGTGTAATAAATAGTGATAATTTAAGGTCAAATATTAATAATTTTAGTGGTTTTAAAACAAAGGGAAATAATTATAATATAATTTATAATATTTTTGATAATCAAAATAATAACAATACTATAACTCGAAATTTAGAAATAACAAATAGCGTTAAACCATTGTTAGATTTTAATTTAAATAATAATTTGGATTTTTATGTCAATGAAAATAATTTTGGAATATATAAACATGATTTTGGTATTTCAAATATAGATTTTAGATCTATTTTTAATTATAGTCATCCACGTATAGATACTGTTAATGATGTAAATGCAATTAATCTTATAGGTATATTACCAAATAATATTACTAGTATATCTGGAAATAATTTATATGATCCTTCTTATTTGATTAATATTATACCTTCAGAAATAGTAGTTGAAAATAATAGTTTTAAAAATATAACACTTCAAATAGATTTTTATGCATATATACAAACATTAGATTTATCTTCTATTAGTAAGTCTATTTATTTTATCTTGGAGAATAAAGGTCCATATTTAGAAAATGATATTAATAATATGAGATTTGAAGCAGGAATTCCAATAAATGATTTAGATTTTATTACTAATGTTACATTTTATAGTAATTTTGATGCATTTTATTATTATAATTATATTAATGATATATCTTATACCGAAACAAATTTTATAACCGAAATTAACAATAAAGATAATAGTAATATAATATTTAATCAAATTAATCCAGAAAAAGGAAACTATGAAATTGTTTATATAGCTAAAGATAGAAATGATGTAGAAAAAAAAATAATAAGAAATTTTATAGTTTCTGATGAGTTAGTACCAAATATTTATTTATTAGGAAATTATTCAAATACTAGCAATATAGAAGTTATTATAAATACTTATTTTATTGATCCAGGCGTTGAAATATCTGATTTGGGAAGTAATCTTAAAAGTATTTCAATTGAACTATTTTCTTCATCAAATGTATTATTAAAAAATTATTTTCAAGATAATATAAACAAGAAACAATTAACATTAAAAGATATTAGTTCAATAAATTTATCTCAGAGTGAAACATTTTTTGAAAACACAAATTATAAAATAGTTTATACAGTAGATGATATTATTGGAAATTTAAAAACATTAGAAAGAAATATTACAATTGTTCCGCAAAAAAATGTTTTTATTTATATTGTTGAAATTATTTTTAATTTATTAGATGGAACAACATTAACTATGCCGTTAGATAATAATTTTAATAATCTTTTTATTAATGAAAAATTAAATTATATTGAATTAGAAAAATATGAATTATCATATAGCAATAATTTATTAATATATGAAGCTACGCAAATTTTTGATATAAATTTTAATTTTAATGTTAAATATTTTGATTATAATGGTGATCGCAATGATGAAGTCAAGAATAATATAAGTGTTGTTAATAATTTACCTTTACAAAAAATTAGAGTTGGAAATTTTCAAATTAATTTTCAAGCATTTGAAACAGTAAATTATGAATCAATATCACACATTTTAGATGTTAGAATAATAGATACAAAACCGCCAATTTTAAATTATATTGGCGGATCAAATTTTTCAGATATTTCATCAAATTTAGATGTTCCTTTATTATCAATAAATACAAAAAATATATTATTAAATGATATTAATTTTTTAAACAATGAAAATTTAATTGATATTAATTTTTTTGCATATTCAAATGATAATCAATTAATATATAAAATACCAGGATTAAAAATATTTGATACAGTACATGGAACAACAGAATCAACTATATTAGAAAAATTAACTGGAAATTATGTGAATATATATAATTATCAAGTAAATTATAGTTATGATACTAGTAATAATGTAAAAATAATTGTTGATAATTCTTTTTTAGTAACAAATAATTTTCTATTTGATCAAGACTATGTTGTTTATGATCGTTTATCTGTAAATTCAGCTTCTTTAAAAAGATCAATAAATGTAAAAAGATTTAATCCATTTATAAATCTAAATTATATTAGTGATTCTAATAATAATAAGTATAAAAAACTATATCATGAATTATACAATAATTATTTTGATTTATTAGGAAAAGCATATGATTATTATGATGGTGAACTAATATTTAATGATAATAATAAAATAAATTATAATTTTGATCAAAATATTTTAGGAGAACAGACAATAGATTTTATGATTAAAAATAGTATTGGTTTGGTGGGATATAATACTAGAAATATACATGTTATTCAAACTAGGTGTTTACCAAAAATTAATGATGATACAATAAATTTTTTAAAGTCAAATTATACATCTAATAATAGAATAGGATTATTTAGTGGAGAATATTCTTGCTATATTCAAGATATAAGTAAAGGAATACGCATTTTTGGTTCTGATAATGAAGAAAATATATTATATGATATTTCAAATATAATTAATATATCTGGTGGAAATATTATTAATCATAATAATAAAAAATATATAAATGGAGATTTTATAATAAATGTAAATGATAATTTTAATAGAGCTTCAATAGAAATTATTGATATTGATAATAGTTTAAATAATTTAATATACAATGACATATTTATTTATACATCAAAATGTGAACCAGTAATTTTTGTAGATAATGTTTCAGAAAATATAACATACGAAGAAGACATAATATTAGATATATGTTCTAATTTAAATAAATATTTATTTAATAACGAAATAAAAGAAAAGCTTTATTTATCTTTTGGAAGATATAGATTTATTAATAAAACATATAAAAATTTTTATAATCCAATGAAATTTTCATTATTAAAAGATGGTTTTCATAATGTAGATTATAGTTTTTCAAGTATAACTGATCCATCTTATGAATCTAGATTTCACTATAATAAAAATATAAATGAAAACAATTTAGCTGGATTTAAAGAGTCATATATTGAAGTTATTATAGATGGAACAACTCCTCCTTTATTATATTATTATAATGAAAATTTTAAAAATATGAGTGGAGAAATTATAGTCAAAAATAATATAATTTTTAATAAAGATTATATAATATTAAATGGAAATGTATTAGTTGAAGATAATTCAAGTGTTTTATATAATTTTCATAATGATGATAATATATTAAAAAATAAAGTATTTTTATCATTTAATGTAGATTTGTCTAATAATTATAGTAAAAAAAGTATGATAGGTTTAACTCATAAAAATTTAAATCATAATATGAAATTAAATGACAAAAAAATAATAATTTATAATTTTGAGAATTATTCTCAAGATAGTAGTATAAAACATGATATTTCAGAAAATTATTTATTTGAATCTAAAGAAAATAATAAGCTATCGAGTTATTATGCATTTAAATATATAATTTCAGATAATTCAAATAGCCTAACAAATGTATATAACAAAATTGATTTTACTGAATTATTTTTTAGAAATGGAGAGATAAATAATTATTACAATTTTTTTAAAAAAAATTTGCTACTAGATACTAATTTAAATGTTGAAAAATTTTTATTTAAAACAAATGAGTTGCTTTATGTAAATCCCGTAAAAATAATTGATGCAGGAACTATTTATGAATATTTTAATAATAAATACTTTTCACATTATGAACCAACATTTACAAATATTTTAGATAATATTTTTTTATTTAATTTGCAAGTATATTTGAATATAGATTTAATTGAAATAAGTAATAATAAATTAGAATATTTGCGAAATAATATATTTAATAAATACTTAGAAACAGATTATTCTCTAGATAATAATAATGTTTTTTTTAATAATTACATAATAACAATATTAAGTGATATACCTACTTTAGATAGTCAAGATAGTGTTATTGACTCTAAAAGTATTTTATTTACAAATGGCAATATTGAATTTAATGATTATTTATTACATTCTGACACCACAAATGATTATTTATTTGCTTTATACGGAGTTCGTTTACAACAGGCAGATGTATATATTAGTTATGATTTTAGAACTATTTATAATACAAATAATTGGGAACTTTTTGGAAATGTAGAATTATTAGATAGTTTTATTTTCATACCAAATAATAGCATTACAAATATTGATATACAAAATCAATTAATAGTATTTTCTTATTCAACTGAAAGTGAAAATAAATTATTATATTCTCGTGATAATAGAGAAAGTTATATAACAAATCCATTTTATTTTAAAAATAAAATAAATGATATGTTTTTTAAAAATAATTCATGGATTTTATTAACAAGTGGTTATAACGGAGTTTATACTTCCAATGATGGAATTGATTGGATACCAAAACAAGAAAAAGAATATAGAAAAATATCATATTATAAATCTTATTTAGATTTAAAAAATTTTATAATTTATTATGGATTTGGTGAAGAATCAATATTAATTAATAATAAAAATTCTAATGAATTTCATTATTTGAACGTTTTTGAAACAAGAATATGTAATAATATTAAATCATTCTCTCATGAATTAAGTAATAAATATATATTTTTTTGTGGTGTAAGTAATTATAAAGATAAATTTTGTTTAGCATATGTTACTAGTGATAATAATGTATACGATATAAGTAATATTAATAATCTAAGTAATATTAATTATGCAACATTAATTTCACCTTTAAAATTTTTATATACAAATATTGCAAATGATGTTTTTTTTATTTTTAATAGTATAACAGTTTTTGTTGGTTATGTAGATTACTATATAGCTGTTCCATTTTTGCAATCACAAAATAGTATATTTTATTCATTCGATAACGGTAAAACATTTTATCCAGTATCAAATAGTCATCAAATATTTAAATATGGTTATAGAATTATTAATTATAATGGAAATTGGATTGCATTTGGAAGTGATGTTGATATAAGTGGAAATGATATTGACATACAAAATGGTAAAGTAAATTATAATAATAATTATTATGTAAATAAAGTAGGTAGATCTAATAATGGAATAGATTGGTATTTGGATAGCAGCTGTAATTTATTTAATTATATAGATGATGTTGAAAAAGTAGAAATTAAAAATAATACTTTGTATGTTTATGGTAATAATAAATATATAGTATATACATATAATACATACGACTGGTTTGTTTTCATTGAAAATTTTCCATTTAATAATTTACCATATATATATTTTAATAATTTTAATGAAAATATAGATACATCAACAATTGGAAATTTAAAATTAAATTATGTTAAATTAGATCCATATACAACAACAAATAAATTTACTATAGAAATAGTAATTAAATTTCATACGTTAATATTAAGTGATGATGATATAATTTTAAATAGTTCACAAGAGATTTTAGATTCAAGTGGAAATATAAATTATATTAATAAAATATTAATTAAAAGATTAAAAAACTTTAATAATAAATTATATATAGAAACAACTAATTTTTCAAAAGGACACGATATTTTAATAGATTTTTCATTAAATACATTAAATTATTATCATTTGATATTTATGCAAAATAATTATTCAGGAAATAACAATGATTATAAAATAATATATATAAATGGTGAAAGAATAAAAAATGAAAATTTACATAATATTTATTATACAGATGCTTCTAACAATTTAAATTACGGTGTTCCAATTGTTGAGAGAGATATTAATTATATAAATAATCATACAACTGCAACTGAAAATAATGGATTATCAATACAATTTATTAATTTTTATGATAAAATATTGATACCTGAAAAAATATTAGATTTATTTAATAATATCGCTGAATTAATAAACTATAATAGAATAGAGTATGATAATTCAAATAATTTTTTGTTTGAATCAAAAAAAGAAGAATTTAAAAATAAAATATTTTTGATAGCAAGAGATACTGATTTAGTTAATGAAGATACAAATAGAATAATAGGAATAACTGAACAAAATTTATATCATAATATTTATATTGAAGATGATACTAGATTTTTATTTCACAAATATAGTGAAAAAACACATAATATTCAAATAAATAGTGAAAGTTTGGAAAATACTTTATCAACAAATACAAGTTCAAAAAATTATTTATTAGAAATATGTAATAATGATTTATATAATTGTTTTATTAATACAGAAGAAAATAATATTATAGATAATCATCAATATAAAAATAATTATTTATATAATCTTTTTAATAATAGAAATGATGTAAAATATCAGCTTCATTTATCATATTTTATATATGATGAAATTAAAAATACTAATAATTTAATAGATTTTTTTGATGTTAAAACTCATTATACAAATAACATAGATACAAGAATTTATTCAACGCCATATGGAGATAGTTCAGATAATTATCATACTAATTTTTTTATAATTGATGTTTTAAATTTTATAGATAGAAAATTTTATAAATCTTCAAGAATTAAACAATTTATGAGTTTTGAAAATATAAATTATGATAATTTAAATTTTATAATTCAAGATATAAGTTATATTAATCATTTTAATATGTATGATCTTGATAATAGTATTAATATAATTTATGATAAAAATTCAATATATAAACTAAATTATATACAAATTTATATACATAATGTTAATATTAAATTAAATTATGCAATTGAAATATTTAAACGCTATTTTAAAGTTATTATTAATGGTTTTAACAATGATGATTTTATTTTTATAAATGATATGAATTTGCAAAATTATCAAAGACTTTTTGAAAGTATTGATTATGTGTCAAATATTTTTTCTTTAAATTTACCAAATATAAGTTTGAATGATTTATTTGCATTATGTTTATTTAATATAAAAACACTTATTAATAAATATAATAACTTTTTTGTAAATGTTCAATTTCATAATATACAATATGAAATTCTTAATTATAATATTTATGATTCTATAATAAATTTTAATAATGTTGATCAAATTTTAACTGACACCAGTTTTATAGAGTTGCGTGTTGATAATTTATTAGAAAATATGAATTTCAGAAATAACATTAATAATAGTTTATATAATGTTTTAAATAATATACCAATAATAAATTTTTCAGATTTTATTAAATTGAGAGAAGTGGTAATAAAATATTATAATATGTATCAAGACTTTAACATTTTATTATATGAATTAAGAGTGCGTACAATTTATTATAGTTCTGAAATTTTTGAAACTAATCTAGAAAATATGCTTTCAAAATTAAAAGACAACATTTTTAATTATGATAATATTAGTGATTTTTATCAAATATTTATAAATACATTAATTAATTTTAACAATATTTTAATTTATTTTCTAGAAAATAACAATTTTATGTTTGAATCTACTTATATTGATTTATCAATAAATTATTTAAATATTAATAGATCTTTTAATCAAAATATTACTAACAATATTTCTATAGATAATTTAATATTAGAATTTCAGCATATTAAATATAATTTTGATTATTTAATTACTAAAACTGATAATATTTTTGATTTTATATCAAAATTAAAAGTTTTTGATAAAATTAATTATGTATTAAAAAAATCTAGATTTGGTATTAACTTAATTGAATCTAATAATATAACACTAAAAATTGAGACATTTTATAATAGTTATTTATTCAATAATATTTATTTAGACACATTTATAATAGATATAGCAAAACCGGATATAATTAAACCAACAATTATTTTTAATAATATAGAAGCAGTTGAAAATACAACATTTACACGTAATTTAACACCATCAAATATAGAAAATATTATAAATATTTTAATTTCTGATATTAGTTATGTTGATATGTATACAGAAAATGAAGAGTTTACTGTCGATAAAATTAATTATTATTATAATAATATTGAAGTATTAAACAATGATCATTATTTATTATCATTAGATTTAACACCTATAGCATACAATTTAAATGAAAGAGTAGATATTTCTTATACTATTAGAGATTTTGCAAATAATATAAATGTTATTTCAAGAAGTATAAATGTTGAGCTTTTAGATACTGCTCCACGTTTTTTCTATTTTGATGAGTTATTAGATTCATTTAATATCAAAAATTATCCATTAATATATCGCAGTAATTTGTTACTAACAAAAGAATTTTTATTTTATGGAATAACAGTTGAAGATCCAGATTCAAATTTTAGTCGTATAGTTAACATAGAATATGAACTATCAGGTAGTTTAATAGAAGATTCGTCTAACAATGACCCTGGTTTTTATTTAGATGCAATAATATATAAAGCGACAGGTAGATTAGGAAAACAAAGATCACTTAAAAGAGATATATCAATCAATTTATTTATTCCAGAAGTTGAAAGTGAACCTGATATTGAAATACCTGAAATTCTACCCACACATTGTTGTTATCCAAAAGTTTATTATAAAAAAATACAACATAGTTATAAATTAGGATCATCTAGTACAAATGTTTCAAGATTATCAAAAATTATAGTAAATAATATTAGATAAAAAACTATTTTTTATATAATAAATAAAAAATAGTTTAATATTGTTTTGCACCTTTCAACATTTAATAATCAACAAAAATTTGTTATAAAATTAATTTATTATTAAGTTGATCTACAAATATGATCTTCTAATCCAAATCTAATACTCTTGCTGACCTGATATTTGTGCGAGCAATCTCCACCAGTTCCGCCACTATCGCATCCGCATCGCGGAGTTTTTTTTCTAATTGATTATCTTTTAATTCTTCATCTCTGAGTCTTGATTCTAATTGATTATTTTTTAATTCTTCATCACTAAGTCTTGATTCTAAATGATCAATTAGTAAAAATGCTAATGCTAATTGATGCTCACTTTTTTGCATATGATTATTTTTACTTTGCTTAGTAGAAATCGATTGGAATTTTATTTCACTATTTCTGCAACTTTTGCATCTACATCTTTCTTTAGTAGGATCGTTTGGATCAATTTCTATAAAAGTATTGAGTTGAACTCTATATTTTAAAAATTTGCGTGTTATGTCACTTTGTAATGTGATCGGTGAAGTCGATGGCGAAGTAAGAATTGCATGAATAGTAGAAGGAGTCCCCAGCGGTTCTGGCGAACTCATTTTAGCTTTTGTATTTTTTATGTAAACAATACTATATTTTTTGAAATTTAATTAAAAAATAGTTTATCAATTTTTTTTTAGATTTGTTTAATTTTTTTTTAGATTTGTTTTATTGTGCAATAAAATGAATCAATTTGCAAATAATTCAAATCTTTAGTACTGGATATTAAAAATTTAAATCCATTATTAAATTTAACAGGGTTATTTGCAGAATTTCCAAGTGTTCCAACATATGTTAAATTTATATTTGAATAATTAAAACTATTGTCAAATACAATTACGGTATTATTAACATCAATAAATTTATTATTTATAACTTCTTCTTCATAATTTAAAACAGCTGCTTGTTCTGGTGTTGCTGCTAATATACTTGGATATATCCCAAAATTATATTGTGTAACTTCAACATCATTTGGACGCTTATTTAAATATCTTACAGTTAAATTTGCAGTTATTTCATAATTAATACCATAATTACCAGCCAAATAAGATTTTCTAGAATCATTATTTATTATTTTTCCTATTAAAATACAACTATTATCATAAGAAATTATATCAGGAGCAACATTAAAATCATTTGTGGAATTGTCTAATCCTTTGTATTTATTGGGTGCAATTGGTATATATTTATATTTAATATTCGTAGTTGGATCGGTGATAATTAAATTATTAGAATTTTCTATAAAATATTTATTATTATTTGGATTTGAATCAATTAAATAATTAGGGTTTAATAATACATTATTACCACTTATATCATTGTTTAATTTAAAAGTTGCTACAATTTTTCTTGAATCTAAATCATTCCAAATGCTTTGTTCATCTGCTGTATTTTTATTAACAGTTGTTCTCACTTTTATAATACCAGTATCTTGATCAAAAGTTAATGTACCATCACTTATATCTCCAGAATAATTAATTTGTTCAAATCTGGGTAAGACAAATTTAGATGCACCTGAAAATTTAATGTTACCATTTTGCATATATAAATTACCTGTAATTTTCAAAGAATCTATTCGTGGATCATTTCCTATAGTTGCTCTCAAATTAACTGTTAAAGAGTCAAAAATACCAGATTCTAAATTAAAATCTCCAGAACTAACAATAGTTTTTCCATTAGCTGTTAAATTAATAACATCAACTTTGTCTGCATTTAATGAATCTATAAATGCAACACCATTTATACTAATATCATTAAAAATACCAGCACCACAAATATCTATTTTATTAAATGATGCTTCTCCAGTTACATTCAATTTTGAAATATCAACATTATTTAGATCTGCATAATCATATATTTTTAAATTTGTAGAACAAATATCAGTCGAAGTAACATTTCTTGATTCAATATAACTATTTTTAATAATATTTGAAGAAATTTCTTGATTTACATTAATATTATTTATTGTAAAATCACCAGTAAAATCTAATTCTTTTGTTACAATTTTATTTACTGAAATATCACTTATATCTAAAATAATCCCTGAAATATTTTGTGTTTTCAAAAAAAGACAAGAAATATCAGGAGCATCGACTAATTGAATATCAAGAGCCTGTGTTGTTAATCTTCCAATTTGTGCTACATCTCCCGATATAGTTTTGAATAAACATAGCGTAGATATATCCAATATATTTGCACTTAATTCATGAATATTTGCATTTTTATTAATTAAATTTTCAATAGTTGCTAAATTTGTTACTTGTATTTTTTTACTGTTTATAATACTATCATTATCATCACCCGAAACATCTATTGCATATTGTGGATATTTTGTTTTTATTCCTAGTCTAATAAAACTACTATCTATACAAATTACATTTTCACTATTATAAAAATTTTCAATATTATTTGTAGATTGTTTTATATTTGCTATAATTTTATTTGTTAATGATGCCATTATTAATAATTATTAATATTATTAATAATTATTATTTAATTTATTAAATTAACACATCCGAAAAATTATAATTTTCATTCTTTAATTTTTGTTTAACTAAATTATATGATCTGATCCATGGATCGGTATTATTAACACCTGTAGTAAAATCTTCTATCACAAAACTATCTATAGTATTACTATTTGCTTGAACAATTATATCAAAAGAAAATAAATATGAATTTGTAAATTTTTTATTACCGCTTGCATCTATGGTTTCTTCGGTTTCTTTAGTAACTTTAATATCTCTAACTTTTAAATATGCAGTTGGTACTATTACACTATTATTAAATAATTTATAATTTTCAATAATAACCCCCATTTATATATAATAAAAAAAGAATTATTTGTTTATATAATAAATTTTAATAAATATATAATAATAAACTTTATCTGTTTTCTAATTTTTCTATTCTTGCTATTAAACTGTTTATAGTATTTTTTTGTTCTTGTATAGTTATTTCCTGTTGTTTTACAATTATATCTAATTCTTTTGCTACAAATAAAAAATCTGACAGTTTATAAATTTCATTATTTTTTTGTTTAAAAAATATTTCAGAATTAACTCCATTTGCTTCTAAAATTAGATTATCATTTTCAAGAGTAGTTAATTTATGTGTATAAATTCTCCATGATTTTCTACTAGGATTAAAATCACATGTTTTTGTTAATCCTGTTCCATTTTCTGTTTTAGGTATTTGTGTTGTCATTAATATATATATTTTTTATATATTAAATCTTTATTTATTTTATTATTTAAAAATAAAATAAAATAAAATAAATAATATTTTTATCAAATTAAATTTATTTAATAAATATTCCAAGATGATCGTCGCTGAGCCAATTCAAAATGAGGTTGATATATTTCTTGAACTGTTACCATATTAAAGCAAGCAGTATCAGTTTGACCATCATGACCTCTAATACCAGATTCAACATCAATAATATTATCAAAGTCATCTTTAATTTTGAAATGTAATGTATAAACAACCTTTCTTCTTGTTTGTCCTATTTGATTTATATATATATCATCATCATCTTGACCATCATCATTTAACCATTGTCCCCATGTACCATCTTCAGGATCATCAATATAACTTCCACAGTAAACACCACTTGCACTTACACCCATTGCTGTTCCTAAATCTAAATCTTGGAATACAAGAACATCACTTGTGTTTCTGGTACCACCAGAATCTTGACCTTGAATATATGTTGTTCTTGTAACTTTAAATGAAATTGTTTGATCTGCTTCATGAGAACATTTATAATTGATTTTATAATCAAGTTTAAATTTACTGTAACGACTAGATGGAACCATTGAAACATCATAATTTGGAATAACAAAGGCACTATCTGTAACCGCAGTAGGAATGCTAATACCATCTTTGGCACTAGAACCATGGCGACCATTAAAGCCTTTTAAGGGAATCCATGTATTAGATATATCGGTTCCTTGTGTTTTTGTGAAAACACAGCTTGAAAGATCAGCACCTTTTACAATAGAAAATGTGCTTCTTGATACTGGTAATTTTACAACAGAAGCAGTGGTTGTTATACTTTTATTTAAATTAATGTTACCATCTACATGTGTATTTGAATGATAATTAACACTTAAAGCTGTGCGAGTACCATCACTACTTCCGGTTCCACCAGTACCAACCATAAATACTTTATTAGAATCTCTATCATTTCTTCCACCTAAAGCTACTGAATTATCTCTATCTGCTTGCGCTTGATGACCAAAGGCAGTCGAATATGAGTTATTAGCATATGAATTATTGCCCCAAGCGGTTGAGTAACTTCCTTGAGCATGTGAATGATTACCCCAAGCAGTCGAAGATTCACCATTTGCTCTTGAATTATAATTCCAGGCATGTGAATTGGCACCATTTGCCTGTGTATGTCTTCCGTGAGCAGTAGCATATGTTTGTGTCGCACGTGTATCATGTCCCCAAGTAGTAGAACTATCTCCAGAAGCATATGTTGTATGTCCCCATGAAGTTGCTTGATTATTTGTAGCACGAGTATTATATCCCCAGGCAGTTGAATTATTATTATTTGCTTGCGAATGTTGTCCAAATGCAGTACTATTTGTACTTTGTGAATATGTTTCACTGCCCCATGCAGTTGAATTTGTATTTGTTGCTCTTGTTTTGTATCCAAATGCAAGTGAAGTTTGACCATTTGCCGATACATCATTACCAAATGCAGTTGAATAGTTTCCAGATGCACTTGTATGATTACCAAATGATGTTGCACATATTGCCGAAGCCGAACAATCTTGTCCAAATGCTAAACTCATAGATGCATCGGCAACGGTATTTTTACCAAAAGCAGTCGAATAAGCACCTGTAGCTTCACAACTTACACCAAAAGCAACATCACACATTCCAACAGCTGAATTATCTAAACCAAATGCTAGCGAATTAATACCACTTGCAATTGTTCCATCACCAAATGCAGTCGATTGGTCACTGTATGCTTTTGTATCTTTACCAAATGCGGATGATTGAGCTCCACTTGCATCTGTTCTTAAACCGAATGCAGTAGAATTAACAGCGACTGATTTAGTTTCTTGACCAAATGCAGTCGATTGGTCACTGTATGCTTTTGTATCTTTACCAAATGCCGATGATTGAGATCCACTTGCATCTGTTCTTAAACCAAATGCAGTAGAATTAACAGCAAATGATTTAGTTTCTTGTCCAAAAGCAGTTGATTGTGAATTTGCCGCAGAAACATCTAATCCAAATGCAAGTGAATTGGCGCCATCTGCTAATGTTCCGTTTCCAAATGCAGTAGATTGAACATCAGATGCAACTGTTATATTACCCCAAGCAGACGCATTAGCCGCGCTTGCAATAGTTAAATAACCAAATGCTAATGATTGATTTCCAGAAGCAGTAGATTGATTGCCAAATGCAGTAGATTGTTGGGCAGATGCAAGAGCAGATAAACCAAATGCAGTAGATTGTACAGCATTCGCACTGGTATCTTTACCAAAAGCTGTAGAATTAACCTCAGCAGCTAACGAATTTTCACCAAACGCAGTTGACTGTACTTCCATTGCTATCGAATTTAACCCAAATGCTGTTGAATTGCCTCCATATGCTTTTGAATTTTCACCGAAAGCAGTAGATTGAACCGCGCTAGAATCAGTATTTAATCCAAATGCTGTACTATTAACTTTGCTAGCATATGAATTTTCACCAAATGCAGTTGCTTGATTGCGTGACGCTTTTGTATTTTTACCAAATGCGGTAGCTTGAGCAAATGTAGCTTCAGAACTTATACCAAAGGCAGTCGCATTATTGCTATTAGCTAATGTGAAATTACCAAATGCAGTAGATTGGGCCCCAGTTGATTCATTACTCAATCCAAAAACAGTTGCATTAACTCCTGTAGATTTATTTTGTTCACCAAAAGCAAGACCTTGTTTATTTGTAACTTCATTACTTACACCAAAAACAGTAGCATTATTATGTGCAACAATATTGCCAGTTCCCCAAGCAGTTGCTCTACCTCCATTACAGGTATTAGATAATCCCCATGCAGTATTTTCCGCCTCAACTTCAGTCATTGTATTTGACTTACCCCAAACCATATTATTTTCTCCAATTGTAGTATTATCTTGACCGAGAGCAGATGAATTTAATTTTTGACATGAATTATTTAATCCAACTAATAAACCATTTCCAGCAAAATTAGTTGATGAATTGCCACTTCCACCAATAATAAAATTATGACCAGATTGATTTATATTTGTATCTCCAACAATTAATGAATTATTTTCAAAACATTTATTATTTGTACCACCTACAAGATTATTATCTGAATTTACAACTTCATTTGATAGTCCAGCAATAATTGCTTCTTTTACATTGGTTACAGTATGACCTGAACCATCAACTAATGTATTTCTTACAGCATTAACTGTTGAATTTTCACTCATTACTTTAACATTTCTTCCATTAACGAGAGAATTATTAATTCCAAAAACAGTGGAAAAACTGGAATCAGTATCTATATTATTATTAGTTCCCCAAGCTGTATTTGTAACACCACTAATATCATTAGTATCACCAAAAACAGTGTTATTTATACCTCTAGCAATGGTACTTTTTCCAAAAGCAGTAGATCTAGCAGCTTTAGCATCACAGCTTTCACCAAATGCTGTTGCATCATTATCGCGAGCAAATGTATTTTTACCCCACGACATTGAATCTACACCTGATGCAGTAGTTGTATCACCTAAAGCAGTAGCATTTGTAGCACTAGCAGTAGATGAATTACCAAAAGCAGTTGATTGAGCGGCACTGGCAGTAGATGAATTACCAAAAGCAGTAGCTTGTATAGCATTAGCATTTGTTTGATTTCCCCAGGCAGTAGCTTGCGCCGCATTAGCAGTTGTAGAGTGTCCAAATGCAGTAGCTTGTTCAGCATTTGCATTTGTTAAATTGCCAAATGCAACTGCTTGTGTATGTGTTGCTTCAGCTTGAAGACCCATTGCTGTACTATTAACACCACTTGCAGTTGTTTTATTACCAGTTTTTAATGCATATTGTCCATTAGTAGCTGTTGCATCACTTTTATCAGTACCTGTTCCAACAGTAAGTGATTGTTCAACATGAAGTGATAAATTAGATCGCCATCTATCGTTATTGCTAGAACTAGCACCACCATTATAATCGTATACAAATTTTTTATCAAATGAGTTATCAGACATATCTCCAACAACAATCCCTACATCATCGGGAACAGCTCCTAATAAAGCTTCAGTTTGTATATTAGTAGCTAAACGTACACTAACATCACTAATTTCAACAACTGAAGAGTTAACAGTTGTAGTATTACCCTGAACAATTAAATCTCCTCGAATTACAACAGAGCCACTTTGATCACCTACATTTTCATTTCCAAATTCTAAACCATGAGGATCAATAATTAATCTGAATTCTTCTAATGTATCTGCATAAATTTTACCACCACGTTTAGATACTCCAGATTTATCACCAAAAAATACACCACCACTGGCAGTGATTACACCTGAAGTATCGATGTCACCATTGGTAGGATCAAATTCTATAGTAAATGAATTAATTGCACCAGAAAGATCATGACCCATTCTAATACGACCGCCATCTTCAGTACTATTATTCAGAATTCTCATTTTTTCTTGAGGAGCATATCCAGAACCCTGAGCACCTCCAGTAAAAAATCTAAGAATATTGCTATTATTGGGAGCACCGCCTGTTCTATCTTCTGCAGTAATAAATGTATCTTTATCTACATCAATTAATCCACCTAAAACATTCCAAGCAGCACCATTATGACCTTCAAAAACACTTAAATCTGTGTTAAAACGCATTAGACCGGCACGACCATCAACGTCAATATTTTTTGTACTGTCATAACGAGGACGGTCAGTTGTTGTACCACGAGGTAATTGAATAGCTCTTTTTGAATTGAAAACAAATTCTTTAAAACCAATTGTATTATTTCCACTAGATGAAGGATTGTATGTTTCATTAGAAGGCCCAGTTATTACAATATTATCGGTTGCCATGACAATATTTTTGTTGTAAGTATTTGCATTTGCAGAAACAGTAGAATCTGTAGACTCATTAAAATTATTATCATTAATATCAATTCTAGAATAAGTATCACGTGAGCGAAGACGTAAATTTTTTGTGTTACTAGGAGCAATTACATCTTGTGCAGTAAACCAGTAATTGTCGGTATGTCTATTAAAAATTAGTCCTTGTGTATTCGAACCCATTATTTTATAATATTATAAAATAAAATAATTAGTCTAAATTTACAAAAATAATACGTAATTTTTTAAGTAATAAAAAGTGTTTTACATAAATTTTTTATGATATTTCATATAATACAATAGAAGAAGATGTATTTATATCAACTATACCTTGTGGTACTAAACTTACATTATTTTCTAATTTATATTTTATGTAATATTTATTACTTAATAAATTATTTGGAATATCCATAAAGCTTAATGTGTAAGTATTTTTGAACCCACCCGTTGCATTAATTGTTCCTAAACTAATATCTTCATTTAAAAGAACATTATTTCTCCATAACTGAATACTTATTCTTTCTGAATAAGCTACGCTACAAAAATAATTTATTTTTAAATGTATCATTATTCTACTATTAAGTCTTCGAGGCATTAAATTATCAAAAATTATATTACTTAAATCCTGAAAATCAGTTTCTGTAGTTAAATGATTATTATTATTACTTAAATCTGTTATAGGTCTATGATTAGAAAAATTTATATTTTCTACATGTAATTTATCTTTAATATCTAAACTTCCTTTTATGATAACATCTCCACCCGATGAATCGTGTACAAATGGATCTATTATAATATTATTTGGACCATAAATAATTCCTGCACTATTTAAATTAACATAACCACTAATATCTACATTTCCAATTACATTTAAATTTTTAGAAATGTCAACATATGTAGAGTATGTATTTCCGCTTATATTTAATAAATTTAAATGGCCAAAAGTACCAACTTTCCAATTTCTAGCGGGATTAAGTAGTTCAATATAATTTGTATTCATTATATGTATTGAAATTTATTTTTACAAAAATTTTATCGCAAATATATAAATATAATAAAATTTTTTTTTTTCCTAAATATCAATGATAATATAAAAAAAAATACAAAAATTTTAAATTATATTTTTTATAAAAAAAAACAATTAAAGAAAACATATAAATATATTACGAATTAATTATTTATTTCTTCTATACTAAAACTATTTCCTTGTCTATTAAAATATATTTTAGGTTTATGTAGATCATCTAAGCCGTCATAAATACTTTGATTATTACTTGTAGATAATATCATAGCTTTTAAATAAAAATCAATATTAGAATTCAGATCACAATTAATACTTTCATAAAATGTATTTGAAAATAATTGATAATTAAATGTTGTATTTTCTGTTCCTAAAATATATTCACCAATTATTTCTTCATTTGGAAAAAAAGAATTATCATAAATTCTATAACATAAAGCTACTTTTAATAATGTATCTATATAATTTGAACTTAAATAATTAAAATTTAAAGTTACTCTGTATTTACTATTTGCTTTAACTGCTATTACATTTAATGAAATTTCACTTATAATATTATAATCTATAGTATTTACTATATATTCTATATCGGGTTGAGGAATGCGAGTTACCGATCCATCATTATTAAAAATTTCATTATCAAATTTTTTATTAATAATTTGTAAAATATTAAAATTACTAGAATTTCCTTTTCTACCGATATATTTATAATATGTTAGTAAAGGAGTGTTATTATTTGTATTCAATTTATTTCTATCAGGAATAATAGAATTATCAAAATTTTCAAAATTTTCATAGTCTGGTATAAATAAAATTCCGGCTTTTATATTAAAAATCCAATTTCCACCAGTTTCATCATTTAATATAATATCTCCATCATTTATATGGCTATTACTATATAAAAAATATTGATATGGTTGTATTATTTCATTATGTATATTTTTATAATTATTATAATTAAATTGAATAGTATCTTCCAATATATTATTATTCGAACTATCTTTTTTAATCCATGATTGACCTGGAATTGTTGTACCATTCAAAATATCTAATTTTAATTTTTTATATCGTCTTATTGTTCTGGTTTTATCTTCTAAAATGCTAACGTTAAGTATATTAAATGAATCAGATTCTTTATAATTATAAAAATCATTTGATGTTAAACCTATATCTTCGGCTTTAATTGGATATGTCCATTCTGGTATTTTTGGAATAGAATCAACTAAAATATTTTCATCTTTTATATAACTTTTATAATTTATAAGTTGTTCTTCGTACCATCTTTTATTTTCATCTGTAAATGTAACATTTAAATAATCTTTAAATAAAATATCTAGTTTTTCATTGATATCGAGATTTATTGTATCTGACATTATATTATATTAATTAGATACAATAAAAAATTATAGATTATTAAATTACTAAATTATTTTTTATACCAACGCTAATATATATATAATCTTTTACTAAATTAGGATCAATATACATTCCATATTGTTGTCTTTCATGATCATGTACTAAAGAACCCCATTTGTTCAAATTTTCATTTTGGAAGGTTAATAAATATAAAAATGCAGTATTATTTTTTAACGTACCATGAGTCATCCAATTATTATTTTTTGAGAATTTTTTATTAAATAATGATATTTTTGTTACATCATATATATCATCAAGAATACAAAATCCAATAACATTATTGTCATTGGCATCTGATAGTCTATCAATTATTCCAGAAGGAAATAATGTATCTGATTCATTGAAGTTATTTAAATTATCAAATGGAATATATCTTGGTCCTTTTTCATTTAAGCCTTTTAATTGAGTATTTATTATTTTACTATTTTTATTATTAAATTTAAAACTATGACTATTAAATTTTTCTATTCTAAATGTAATCCATTTATAACCATTATTATTATTTAATCTGAATCCATTTAAATTATAAGAAACATTTGCATCATTATATGGATCAACAATAAATGAAATATTATTAAATTCATAATTATTTATTGTCGGATAAATAGACGCACTGTTAAATCCACCGTCTATATATAATAATGTATCATCATTTACAGATGAACCATGATTTGAATATAAATCATATTGTAATGATAACATATCATAATTAAAAACTTGAATATTTTGAAATTGATAAATATTAATTAAAGTTAAATCTAATTTACTCAAATTAATTTTATTTTCTGAGTCTTTGTTATAACTATTGTAATCGCAATAATGATTTGCTGTAAAAGAATTCTGAATATTTCTACCATTTGGATAATAAATATTATATAATGTTTCATCAATAATTATAGAATTGTTTCTAGTAATTGTAGAATTTATATAATGAACATTACTATAATAATTATTTACTTTATTTTGAAAACTTGAATTATTAAATTCGTATATTCCATTTGAATTTAATTCATAATTATTTAATATAATACTTTTACTTAAGTCGCATGATAAATTATTAATAGGATGAATTAATTCGATTACACCATCACCATTTATAAACATATTAATTGAATTAATATTAATCAAACCTTTATCAAAAATAAAACTAAATGCTTTAACACTTGGTATTCCCATGTTATATGTTATTAATTTAACATCAAAATTAATATTATTTCTAAAAAAAGTTGGAAAACTATTAAAATTATCAATATATACATCAAATATTTTTACTTCATTTCTATACGTAACTAATGTATCTCGAGTATATTCTATTTTTATTTTATATGCATCAGAACTTGCAGGACCAATTGTATTTTCAAAGTCATTTTTTATACTTTGTAATTGAAATTTTCCACCTATTCTAAAACCTCTCAATTTAGTATCACTATTTTCTACATACATATCATCTTTTGATATAAATCGGAAGAATGAAAAATTATTTCCATTTTGTTTATTTTCTATTAAATTCATATTAAATCCCGTAAAAATCACTTCTTGTTTTAAAACATTATTTACATTATATTCTAATTTTACAAGATTGTTTGAATCGTCTATAAATTTACCATATCCATATGTATCAAATTCTTGATCATTTTTTTCTGGATTAGAAATTTCTATATATTGATAATCACCTGTTTCATAATTTATTTGCGATTCTGAATCTTTAATATTTATAAAAATTACTTCAGAACCATTTAAAATCTTACTTCTAATAAATTTTTTTGTACCAATTATATTTAAGCTAACATCTATTCCATATAAAGGTAATGAACTAGGAAGTTTAGAAAATGGAGTAGTGATAGTATCACTTGTGGTTGAAAATTCATTTTTATTTATATTATTTCTTAATTGTACTATTGTGTCGTATTTTGTTCCACTTCTAAGATTATTTAAATTTATTTCAATATCTTCATTTGTTCCATAGGTTTCTGGTAATTGATTAGTTAATATTTGATTTCCCTCGCTATAATTAGCATAATTACTTGCTAAAGTATCTACTTCACTATATATTAATAAATATCTATCTATTTTAGTATCGGGATCAGTTGATCCAATTTCTGTTTCATTTACTTGATAATATACTAAAATGCTGCTATTATCGACAACAGCTACATTTGTATATAATGGTTTAGATGGTTTTGTTGCTACTAAAAATTTGCAATTTTTATAAACTAGTGCTCTATTATCAACCGAAGGAAAATCTAATGAATCATTGCTTCCATATACTCTCATATCAAATCTAACATCTTCATATGATAATATTTGATCAATATCAGTTAAAGGAGTGTCTTCTTTAAATTTATTTACAGTAAAATTTCTCAAAGATTCTATATCATAATTATATGAAACATCAATTGTTTGTAAATTTAACCATTGTTGTTTTTGAAATGCGGCTGCATTAGAACTTATATCAATATATAATTTTTTTATAGTTGGTAATATACTAAAATTATTTGAGTCATTTGCATATTTAACATAATTATCACTGCCTCCTACATTTTCATTTTTAACAAGAATATTATTATAACTCCAGCTAAGTATTACTTTAGATGATGATACACTATTTGGTGTTCCATCAATGTCTACGTTAATTTTTTGAAATCTATTTGGTTGTTGAGTTATAATTTGATAGTAACTTTGTCCTGCTTCATTAATATTAATTACTTCAGTTTGTTGTAAGATGTTAGCAATTTGTTGAGTAGTACCAGTTTCCCCTGTAGTTACTTGTACTTGAGTGTTATCGCTAGCAATAGTAGTGGCAACATTTTGATTTGAGATTACTGTAGTTCCTTGATCAAAAATATCTTCTGAAATTAATCCACTATTGTTAATACTTGTAACATCGTTTGTTCCTAAACTTTCAAGAAGACTAGAAGTAATATTTCCAAAAATTGTAATTTGAATGCTTGGTGAATTATCAACTAAACGTGACATTCTTTTATATTATATTATTAATACAAAATAAAAGACAATTAATAATAATTTGAAGCACTTCCATTTATACAACAAATGTGCATATTTAAATTTCTAATTTGTATTTCAAGTAAAAAAAAATATAAAATATAAATATGTAAACTTTGGTAAAAATTTTTTTTTGGAAAATTAATATAATCATCGTAAAAATATGGAATATTTATAAAATTTGATTCTAATGTTTTTTTTATTTCATACGCAGTTATGGTATCGTTAAAATTATTTGGATTTTCATATATTATTCTAATGCCAAAAATATCATTTGGTATTTTTTTTTTGTTAAAACATTTATAAATTATTTTTCCTTTACTTTTTACTCTATTTGTAATTGAAACTTTTATATTATTATTTATTAAATAATTATTTGAAGATAATATAATTCCTATATTTTTTTGTATACAATTCAATAAATTATTAAATATAAATAAATTCATATATTAATATATAAATATTAACAATTATATATTAATTAATAACACATAATGTCTAACAATTTAAATAAAGATTTATTAAATTTTATTGAATCTAATACAATACCAAATATTATTTTTTATGGTGACAATCTTACAAGTAAAAAAACTATTATGTATTTATTTTTAAAAGCTATTTATAAAAATAATGATAATATAATTAAAAATTCATTAATAATAAATTGTTCATATGGAAAAGGAAATATAAAATTTATTCGTGATAACTTAAAATATTTTGCAAATTCATCTACAATGAATAATCATTTTAAATCTATTGTTCTTTTAAATGCTGATAAATTAACAATAGATGCTCAATCTGCACTAAGAAGATGTATTGAACTATATAATCATAATACTAGATTTTTTATAATAGTTGAGGATAAAAATAAAATTTTAAAACCAATATTGTCTAGATTTTCAGAATTTTATTGTAATAAAAAAATAAATCTTTTAAAAATATACCCTAAAGTATTTAATTATTGTCAAAAAAAATATTTATTATTATCTAAATTATTAAAAGTTAATACTGATGAAATATATATAAATGTTTTAGCAAAAAAATTATACAATAGTGGATTTTCAGCAAATTTATTAATAGAATTTATAGAAAATAAGATCGAAAATAATTCTAATAAATTTAAATTTTTAATAATTATTGAAAATTATAAAAAATATATTAAATCAGAAGAAATTTTAATATTATTTTGTTTAAATTATATTTTTTTTCGTAATAATTTTGATTTAAAAAATATTTATTTTAATTAAAATGGATGATTTCAATGTTAATAGTCTAATTGAATCTAAAAATGAATGGTCTTCTAGATTGTTAAATATTTTAACACCTACATTGATTCAGGGAATAAAATCAGTTTTCGAAGAAGCGTTTGATATTTGCAAAACAAATGAAAGTGAAGAAAAATATTTAATGACATTTCAAAATTTATTAAATAATATTCCTAAATGGAGTGACGAAACCGTTAAAACGGAAACAGATAGAATTATAACATTAACTGGTTGTAATTATTTAGAAGATTTATTAGCTTGTGTTCATATTATACAATTAAAAAGTTTATCATGTGCTCGGGTTGGTTTAAAACAAAAAAAAATAGATATAGATATACCAAATATTTATCAATTTATACATAAAACATACATTAATTTAGCAAGAAAAATTTACATAAATGTTTATTTATTTGAAAAAGATATAAAACCTTTAGAAATTCAAAAAAATAATAGAGAATTAGAAGTAATAACAAAAGAATGTATTTTAAATTCTATAAGAGAATCAATACCAATAGAAAATCTTTTAAAACAATATTTAGATGAAACTGAAGAAACAGATATAACTATTGAAGAAAAACGTGAAGAAGTTATTGATAAAGAAGCAATTGAAATTGAAAGACAAAAAAATATGGAAAATTTAAAAAGTAAATTAAAAGAAGAAATTAAAGAAGAAACCAATTTATTAGAAAAAATTAATATAGATTTAAATAAAAATAATAATATTGAAAGCAATAACAATAATAATATTGAAATCAATGACAATAATAATATTGAAGATAGTATTGAAATAGAAAGCGAAACAGATTTTGGAAATGATGAAACAATTAAAATTTCCGATACATCTTTAAATTTAAATATTGATGAATTAATACTTGATAATAATGATTCTGAATCATTTAAAAACGAAATCAAAATCGAGCCAGAAATAGATTTAGATATTGAAGAATTAAAATAATTCGTAAAAAATTAAAAAAAACATATATAATAAATATTTATAGGAAAATATGAATATTTATTATATAAGTATAGCTTGTGCTTTAACTTTTTTTATAATTAAAATATTGGAAAATAAATTCATAATGAAAGAAAAAAATATACAACCTAAAAAATATTTAAAAGATTCTATTATAATTTTTATAATAATAATTTTAATATATAATATATACTTTAATTTAATTAAAAAAAATTCTGAATTAAATACTTCACCAAGTGTATTTTTAAATACTCCAGATTTTTAAATAATTATATTTTTATTATATTTTTAGTGATTTAGAAATATAATAAAAAAGTTTAAAAATTTTTTAATTCGTCTATATTAAAAATATGTGCACTTTTATTTATTTTTTTCTTATTTAAAGCGTATTTTTCAAATAAAACATTATCTAAAACCTTACTTGGTGTATGTTTATGTACAGTTCTTGCAATCATTTTATATAATTTAAAATCTGGATATCTCTCACTTCCATCATTTTTATATAAAATATTTTTATTATTATCATCAAAAACCCAACTGATTATTATTTTTTTTATTTTAGATTTTAATTTTAAAATTTCATCTAAATCATCTACAAAATAATCAAATAGACTACAGCCTAGTCTAGCTAAATCAAAACTATAATTTGGGTCTACTCTAGGCTTTAATTCATTAAAATAAGGTTCACAATTGTATTGAGAATAAGCATCCCCTATCTTTGAATAACTGTTATTAAAAAATGTATGATTATTAAATCTAAAAATTGCTCGACCAAAATCTATAATTTTATATATTTTATTAAATGTTGGTACTTTATAGTGTTTATTATTATATTTATAATATAAATAAACTTTATCTGTTTTATTATAAACTATATTATTTGTATGTAAATCATTATGTGTAAATGAATAACATTTTTGATAAGTTATTAATGTAAATAATATTTGTAATACTATACTTTCCCATTCAGCATCTTTAATTTTATTATTTTTTATGTAATTATCTAAAGTGTCATCACAGCATTCTAGTAAAATAGATTGCACTGGAAATTCTTTAATTATGCAAATTTCTTCTTCTATTTCACTATTTGAAGTTTCTGAACTATTATCACTATGTGAAGTTTCATTATTATCTTCTTCGTTATCACTTATATCAGACTCATCATCTGTTTCAGAAAAACGCGAAGAACACGACGTGTTCGATAAAGATAATGAAGATGAATTATCTTTTTTAGATTTTTTTTCTAACTTATTTTCCTTATTATCACTAAGATCTATAAAATTTTTGATGTTATATTCATTGAAAATTTCTAATATTTCGGTTGAATTATTATGGATATTTTGATCCATATTTTCTTCATTAATAGAAATTTCTTCAAAATCTAATGAAATATTATCCGATTTATCTATTTTAATTTTTGATTTATTTTTTTTTGTATTATTTATTATTTGTTTTTCTATTTCTGAATTAGCAAGTTTAAATTTTTTATTTAAATTGTCCTTAAAAAAATCACAGTCATCTAAATATTCTAATTCTTCAGATATGTCAAAATTAAAATCTTGCTTAATTCCAATAAAACTACCATAAAAATCAATGGCATTTAAAAAATTATAATTATGTAATAATTTACTTGATAAAAATGAAAAAAAAGCATCACAATATGAAGAATTATTTATATCATTAACTATATAATCATATGAAATATCAGAATAAGAAGTATCAGAATATGAAATATTTGAATTATCTATATAATAATTTAAATTTGGTAAATTCATACTAACATCAAATTTACCTAAAACATATTTACATGGATCAATTACTGGAGAGAATTTACAAAAAATTTTTTTACTGACTATTTTATCATTATTTTTTATTTCTCCTAAAAATTTAGAATAATTTATTTTTTCATTAATATTAATAATATTACTACAATTATCTAAATTAATTGAATTATAATTAGTATAATTTAAATCAAAAAATGCATTATATATGGGTATATAATTTTGATTATTTTTTAAATCTAATATATTTTCTAGTGTTTTAAATAATTTTTCATTATTATTTTTTTTGTAAAAGATCATCATTATTTACTAAAGTAATAATATTTTTTTAATATAAACGTTTTTTTAAATTTATTTAGTAAAATAATAATATTTATTTTTTATATTATTATTAATGACATTAGAATTAAAAAAATTTGATATGAAAAATATTAGTTTCAGACCAGAGGAAAATAAAGGACCTGTTATTGTATTGATTGGTCGTCGTGATACTGGCAAATCTTTTTTAGTAAGAGACTTATTATTTTATCATCAAGATATACCTTTAGGTACTGTAATTAGTGGAACTGAAGCAGGAAATGGATTTTATAGCGAACATGTTCCAAAATTATTTATTCATGATGAATATAATAGTGTTATTATTGAAAAAATTTTAAAACGCCAGCGCACCGTATTAAAACAAATAAAAAAAGAAGTAGAAGTTTATAGAAAATCATCAATTGATCCTCGTGCATTTGTTATTTTAGATGATTGTTTATATGATGCAACATGGACTCGTGACAAAGTTATGAGATTATTATTTATGAATGGTAGACATTGGAAAATGATGTTAATTATTACTATGCAATATCCTCTAGGTATTCCACCAAATTTAAGAACAAATATTGATTATGTTTTTATTTTACGCGAACCATACATCGCAAATCGTAAAAGAATTTATGAGAATTATGCAGGTATGTTTCCCACTTTTGAATCATTTTGTCAAGTAATGGATCAATGTACTGAAAATTTTGAGTGTTTAGTTATTAATAATAATGTCAAGTCAAATAAACTTCATGATCAAATTTATTGGTATCGAGCAGAAGAACATAAAAATTTTAAGTTGGGTTCAAAAGAATTTTGGGAAATAAGCAAAAATTTAGATTCAGATGATGAAGAAGAAGTATATGATCCCAATTCAAGTAATAAGAAAAAAGGCCCTAAAATTAATGTTAGAAAAACAAAATGGTAGTTAACAAAAATAGACAATAAATACTAACTGAAAAATTTATTTTTATTAAAAAAATAAATTTTTTTTTATAATATAATTTACATTTAAATCATAACTATAATGATTTACCTTTAATGGAAACTTTACGAGTACTGCGAGCACTACTTTTGGGATTGGGAGCTGAGTGAGGGCGATCAATTAGTGGTGGTGGCTTATCGGGTTTATATTTATTATATCTTTTTTCTTTTGCTAAACGTTGTTTTATTAAATCTAAAGATTCAATCTGTTCACCTTTATGAAATAAACAATTCAAACCACTAGGTCTAATTTTTTGTAGTAAATCTGGTCTTTTCATAAATATATGTGGGTCTTGTATGCGATCAACATTATATTTTTTTCCATAGTCTTCTATGAAACTTTCTGCAGCTTTTTTATATACATTTTCATCTATTATTTTTTTCCCAGCACTTGATAGTTCATTTATTGCAGTTATCAATTCTTTTAGAAAATCAAGGCAAGCAACATCTTCTGCATCGGTATTCCAGCAAATAACATATATATTTGGTAACTTTTTTGATACAAATTCGCCAAATTTATGCAGTTTACAAGCATTTAAAAACAATAATTTTAAATTATTTAATTTACCACTTTCAATAATATTATCAACAAATTCTTCTTGAGAAATAAACGCTTTTTTATAATAATCTGAAAATAATTCTTCGGATATAAATAATTTATCAACTCTGTTATTTTTTAAAGTAACAAATTTACCATTTTTATCTTCACATAATATTTTATTATTATAACCATGACAAGTTATAAATAATATTTCAGCATTAAAGTCGGCTTTATCTTGTAAAATTTTAAAAATATCTTCTTTTTCCGCAGCGGGGAGAAATTTCAAATTTTTACTTTTACTATTTAAAGAGAGTGCCTTCATTTCTTGACATGGTGTTCGCAATGGTGCCGCATTTTCAATATAAATAAGTTTATGTGTTCTACTAGTTATTTCATCATGTACAGGTCGTGTAAGAAATATTGGATTTGAATATATTGCACACATATTAAAATCAAAAATTTCTCTAATTTTATCAATATTATTTACATCTAAAGATCTTTTACCGATATCAAATAGCTCATACGAAGAATTTGACATCGGAGCAGACATATTAACAGAGCCAGAATTAGTTTGATACGCCCACTTACGCATACCAGATAAATTTTTTTTAATTTTTTTAGAAGATCTTTTACTATTTATTGTTGCATTTTTTTTAGTTTCTCTCATTAATATATGATTATATTTTTATCTATTTTACATTTTACATTTTAATTTTAATTTTTATTTTTATTTAATTTTTATTTTATTAAATAAATCATATTTTAATATAAGAATAATTTGTAATATTGAAATAATAGTTATACTAATAAATGTGATTAAAATATTTTTATTTTTTGAGAAGTTTAATTTATATAAAACTACCATTATAAAAGCATAAAATACCCACACAATACCCCCAAACAATGTTTGCACTAAAAAATTATTAACTGCATTTTTATTCTGATTATTTACTGTATTAAATTGAAATAAATTAATTATAAAAAAACTTGCACTTAAAAATGCAAAAATTTCAACAAAATTTGGATTATAACTAATAACTTCTAAAAAAAGCATTAAAACTGAAATTATTAAACCAGTTGTAAACCAATGGTATCCAAAGGATTTTACTAAATTTTTCTTATTTAAATTATTATAAAATAATTGTAGTTCTTTTTTAAAATTAAATATCATTAATATATTATTATATTTTATCTATTTTTTTTGATTTACATTCTAATTTTTTAATATTTATGCTTTTTTTATCTTCTTCTTTAAAATCATAACTGCAAAAATGATCTTTTGAAAAAATATGCATTTTGCAAAAATATTTACCACATTTGCATGGAAAATCTGTTAATTTTATTTTTCTATTACATTCTGGATAACTACATTTTTTGTTATTTTCTTCTGTAAAACTCATTAATATATTATAAATAAGCAATAATATATTAATTTAATATTTTTTTATATTTTTTTCATTTTTTCTGTTTTTTTACAGTTTTTTTTACAGTTTTTTTCACAGCTTTTTTCACAGCTTTTTTTGCTGTTTTTTTTACAGCTTTTTTTACAGTTTTTTTTACAGCTTTTTTTACAGTTTTTTTTGCTGTTTTTTTTACAGTTTTTTTTCCTGAAGCTTTCATTTTTTTTTCCGGTCTACTAGATGACAACTCCAAATCTTCCAGAGAAGTTCTCTTTGAAATATTTATTGGCATCGACATACGAGTTAATTGTCTACCCTCTTTAGTAATGGGTTGATTGCGTATAAAATCTTTATGTTTTTGCATAATTGAATCAATAGTATTTCCGCGATTTATATAATAAAAATTTATTTCTTTTTGTAATTCTTTATATATTTTCGGTTGCTCAGGAAAAAACAGATCTTCTGCTTCGGTTTGAGTATATCCTTTAAGCCATTTATATTTATCAAAAGATAGTAAATAACACTTTACATTTTGAATAACATTTAAATAAAAATATAAATACATTAACAGTAAATCATCTATTTCGGTTTGTGATGGTATCGCATCATTTACTTCCAAATATATAAATTTATCGCGATTTAAAAAGCTTAAATCTTTAAAAAACTCATTATGCTCCTGGCAAACAAATATAATTCTTATATTTGGATAAAAACGGTTGAATAATTCTTCTAGTTCTTTTAATTTTTTAGTTTTTTGTTCTGAAGACACTCTATCATATCCAAAATAATATTCATAAAATAAATTAAGACTGTCTACAACTAAAAAACTAGATGTTTTATCCATTTGTTGGTTTTTTTCTAAAAATGGTTTTAATTGTTGCAAAGCATATATTGTTAGTGTATTAAATTCTCCTCTAATTAAACAATCTTCTATTCTTTTTATATACTCTTCACCTTTATCGATTAAAATCTCGGGACTAGGTTTATAGTTAAGAAAAAAATACATTTGTAATATTCTATTTATATTAAAAACTCTATCATTTATTGATTCAGTGTCTGCCATTTATACTTATATATATTAATTATATAAAAATAATTATTCAATATTTACAGGATTTTTTTCTGGGGGGGTAGAAACAGATTCCATACCATCCGCCATTGCTGCTAATTTTTCCATTTCTTCGGCTTTTTTATGAAATTGTTGTATTTCACTTAAACCATGATCATTATTTTCTTGCTTTCCAACAATAACATTTTCATCATTGAATAGTTCTTTTCTTAAATCAGCAGTTGCAATATCATCATTTTCATTATCACCAAATAATAAATTTTTACCAGGAACATCCATTCTATCAGCATTTATTAAATTACCTTCTTCATCTATTGTTTGCATTAATCTATTTCCTGATTTTTCTGCTTTTTTAATATTTTCATCAATTGCGCGTTCTTTTGTTTCTTTAACACGGTTTTTAAAGTTTTCTGTTGCTACTTCATCATTTTTTTTCTTCTCAGCCATTAATTCATTTAGTTCTTTTTCTAAATATTCAACTTTGCCGGTTTTATATGCTTCGGGATGAAATGGTAACCATTTTCCGACTTGACCTACATATACATCATGATTAGGGTCTTCTTCTCTTAATAGCTTACATTTCATTTCTGCTTCTTGTTGTGATTCAAAAGATCCTCTTACTTTAACTCCACGTGTACTTGTTTGAAAATTATGAAGTTCATTATATTCTTTAATTAATCTTTCTTCTGAATTATCTAAAAATGTTTTATAATCATCTTTTATATTTGTTGTAAATAAATTGTCTTTTTCTTCTATTAAAAACTCATCCATATCTTTCAAAATTTTATTAGCATCTATATTATATTTATATGCTATAAAATTAATAAAATTATTAAACTTTTCCATAGATTTTCTCATCTCAAAATTTTCTAAATATTTTTCAAACATAAAAAAATTTTTATTTTTAATATGCTCTTCGGGTGATAAAAAACTTAAGCATACAAATTTTTGACCCGCCATACTTTTATCTTCATCTAATAAATCAATATATTTAGTATTTTTATTTTGCTTTTTTTTAGTTGACATAATATTTTTATTAATAAATATATTAATTATTTTAAGTGATTTTTTGTAATAACATTATTATTCATTTTATTTGAATTAAATTTTTTTCTCTAATAATATTATATAATTATGAATCCAGGCATGGGAGAACTTGTTAAAAGAGCAATTAAATATTTAGTAGAAGGTATTATGGTTGCGATAGTTGCATTTGTTATACCACAAAAACCATTAAAATTAGATGAAATTGCTATTATTGCTTTAATGGCGGCTGCAACATTCTCAATTTTAGATACATTTGTACCATCGATGGGTGCATCTGCCAGATCGGGTGCTGGATTTGGTATTGGCGCCAATCTTGTTGGTTTCCCTCGATTTTAAATATAAATAAATCTTATTTTTAATTAAAAAATAAAATTTATTATCATTAATTATTTAGGAATTACTTTTCTGGTTGTATTTTTTTTAATTTTATCGGAAGGAATATATCTTAAAAAATAAAAATCATATTCTTTATTGCTTTTATTATTTTTTAAAGTTTTATATTTTTTTGATTTATTTTCTTTAATCTCTTCTAATGTTTCATGTTTACCATAGCAATTTATACTAAAACGTTTTAATAATCCTTTTTGTTGCAATCTATTTTTAAGTTGAACTTTAAATAAAAATTCTGAAATACATAATAATCTATTTTCATCATAATATGGTTTATTTGCATAAATAAAAGCTAAATATAAACTTAAAATTGTATCAATTGATGCAACTTTTATTTTTTCATTGTTAATATATATATTATTATAGCTATGGCAAGATAAAGCTTTATAAATAAATGCTATAGTATCTTTATTTATAACTATTTCATAATGTTCTGGTATTATTTCATCTATTTTATTTTTTTTAAAAATTTTAACATTTTTAATACCTTCATATTCCAATTGTTCTTTTAATATTACACTACTTGTTTGTGGATCTTCAGATAAAATATCAAAATCAGGTATTTTATTTATTATTTGTTTTTGTTTTATTGGCATATAAAATGAATATAAATTTACAGCATAACCTCCAAAAAATACAAGACCTTGATCGATAAATGATTTTCTTGCAATATCATAAATTTTATTAATATTTTCATTTCCTGAAAATGTTCTTTGAAATTTTAGGTTATCGCATGCAATCCCTTTTATTGGGTAATTTTTATTTAATAAAATTAATCTTTTTAAAATTTTTTCCCATCTTGTTATATCTCCCATGGGTCTTGATAATTCAAGATACATAGCCATTCTAAGAAAATTAGGAGGACAATAGCATATTGAATTTATTTTTATAGCTTTTTTATATAAATTATTAAATAATTTAGTATCAATATATGTAATGTCAGCAATAGGAATAAAATTAACATATACTTTGAAAGTACCTGTATGAACGCCAGCTTTTGCTTCTACTTCTTCATATCCTTCATTATAATAAATATTTGCTAATTTTTTTGATAATTCTAATGCATTTGGCGAAAAAAAATCATAATCTGGTAATTCTATATTTCTATTATAAAATCTAAATTGTTCTGGTAATATGTTATTTATTGCAGTTCCACCGTAACATAATGTTTTATTTTCTCTTAAAAATTTTTCTAAAATACTGATAATATATTTTATATTATCAGATTGTATATTTTTTTTTCCAGTAATGAAATTTGCATTATCAATTGCATTTCTCAAAATTTCTAATTCTTTGTCTTCAAATTTTTTTTTTTGCATTATTTATATATATAAAAATAATAATATTTATAAAAAACTATAATTATAACAATTGTTATAACTGTTATAATTATAAAGGTTATTACTGCATTTATATAACTACGTAGCTAAAGCAATATCTATAATAATTCTACTTGCACCTTGAGTCGGTGTAATTTTAAATTTATATGGAGATGGAGTTGATTCTGGATGTCGTGTAATTGTGGCACCTTGAACATTTCCAATAATATGATTATAATTGAGTGCAAGAGTTTGTACTGCAGTGCCATTTGCTGTTTGCAATGGTTCATCAGTCCAACCGGTCGAATTTAATGGAGTTATAGTTATATAATAATGATTTTGTCCAGAAACACGTATATTTCTAATTCCTGGATTATCATTGTTAATATCAGTTGCAGTGCCTTGATAAGAATTTCTATTTATAATAATGTCATCAGTATATGACTGTACTCTGACACTTATTGAAGGATATCCACCGGTCAGGTTCGGCTCGGCGCTGGAGGGACTTACTCCATATTGTACACCTATATCAGTATATTTAATAACTAATGTTTTATTTGCATTTTGACCTAAACCATATTGTTGTAATGGATTACTTTCAACATAACCACTTGTATCGAATGTTTGAATATCTTCTCGTAAAGAATGATGTTTCAAAGAAAATGATTTTCCTTCTTTATCTCTGAACATTTGTAAATATCCTGTTAAATTCGAATCATCTGACTGAAATTTCATAGCAATTAATTGACATCCATTAATAAATGCATTATAAAAATCATAATTATTTAACTTATTATTTAAATCAGGTAATACAATATGCATTCTTGTTTTCGATTCCCCAATAAGCATTTCATTTTTTGAGTCGATTTGAGATATTCTTAAAATTTTATAATCAGTTCCTGAATATAAATTTACATAATCATGTAATTCTGGTATAGATTTTATAGTTGAATTTGATGTAGAATCAACCATAATAATTATTTTATTTTGTATATTTTTTATTAATTGTTTATCAATTCCATCATATCCACTTCTGCTTCCTCTTAAACGTGTTCTTTTTAGTGAATGATCTTGAAAAAGTGATGTAGGATCAGAAACACTAAATACTTGTTGCAATAACAATCCCATATTTTTTAATGCTAGTCTTTGTTGAGTTTTTATTCTAAAATGCAGTATTAATGGATCATTATTACTTGAAAAAGCATGATAGGATTCATCTTTAGGAAAACCTTGTAACAATGCTTTCAAAACTTCTGCTAAAGTTAAATAATTAAAAGTTTCTTTAAATGTTATATTATTTGATGTTGAACTTGCAATTACTGGCTCATTATTTATTGAATATATTTCAAAATCTAAACATCTAACACCCAACTTTAATGCATATTCCATTGCACATAAATGTACCCAATTATTTTTAAATCCATCTGCATTGCAACAGTTATACGCTGTTTTTATATAATAATTACGCAATGAAGATGATGTTTCATTACAATAATCACTTCTTGGTGCACTAGTGCAAGTTGAAAAATTAATTTTTCTTTCGGGATATAATACATGTAAATTATCAAATTTCTTTTTGTATTTTGTGCAATTATTATTATTTAAACTAACAATACTAGTTATCCATGTAAAAAATAACAATACTATAGATATTATAATTGTTAAAGTAATAACACTATATAAAAATTCTTTATCATTAGAAAATTTAGTAAAATCCAGATTTTCCATTTTATAATTATATTATAAAAATATATTAATATTAATTAATATTAATAATATTATGGCCGGTGGTTTATTAAATTTAATTGCTGTAGGAAGTCAAAATGTAATAACTAACGGAAATCCTAATAAAAGTTTTTTTAAAGTTAGTTATAGCAAATATACAAATTTTGGATTGCAAAAATATAGAATTGATCAAGTAGGACAAACTGAATTAAATATAAATAATGAGACAAAATATACATTTAAAATATCTAGATATGGTGATTTATTAATGGATACTTTTTTAGTAGTTAAATTACCAACAATATGGAGCTCAATTATTAAATATAATATTCCAAATTCTATTAAATATGAATATCGTCCTTATGAATTTAAATGGATTAAAAATATAGGAACACAATTAATTAAAGAGGTAACTATTACTATTGGTGGACGTATAATACAAAAATTTTCAGGTAGCTATATTCAAAATATGATTGAAAGAGATTATAATGGAACAAAAAAAGAAGCTTTTAATAAAATGACAGGCAATATAAATGAATTACATACTCCAGAAAAATATGCAAATAGAAATAATAATTACCCCAATGCATTTAAAACTGCTGATAATATGGATATAGAACCATCTATTGAAGAAAAACAATTATTCATACCAATTCATACATGGTTTAGCTTGTTATCGACATCTGCTATTCCATTAGTTTGTTTACAATACACCGAATTAGAATTTACTTTTACTTTTAGACCTTTGGTTGAATTATTTACAATAAAAGATGTTATATATGATTTAAGTAATAATGTTGAAAAAATAAATACAGATTATTATGATTTTATTCCAAGAATAAAAGCAAATCAAGCAACAAGTGATATTTATGGATTCCATAGATTTATACAGCCTCCACCAGAAAGAGATATGGATCAGACTTATGTATATTCAGATACTAGAAAATCTGTAAATATGGATATTCATTTAATAACAACTCAGTGCTTTTTAGATAATGATGAAAGAAGTTATTTTGCAGCAAATAAACAAAGTTATTTAATAAAAGAAATATATGAATATAATTTTTATAAAATTAATAAAACAAATAAAATAAAACTGGAATCAAATGGTCTTGTATCAAATTGGATGTGGTATTTTCAAAGAGATGATATTATAAATAGAAATGAATGGTCAAATTATACAAATTGGTTATATGATAATGAATTACCAAATTCATTAATAAAAATGAGAGATGATTATAATGAAATAGTATATTACAGTCAAAAAAAAATTTATAATGATTTAAGTAAAAATATTTATATTACAGGACATATTCCTTCTGATTCAGAACAAAGTAATAATAAATTTATTATGAAAAATTTTGCAATTTTATGCGATGGAAAATATAGAGAACAAGAAATGCCTGCTGGTGTTTATAACCAAATAGAAAATTTCTCTCGTAATAATGGTTCATCAAAAGATGGATTATATCACTATTCATTTGCAATAAATAATGATCCATATAAATATCAACCATCTGGTGCATTTAATACTAATAAATTTAAAGTGATAGAATTTGAATATAAAAATTTTTTTAATCCACCATTAGACTTATCAAATGTATTTTTTACTACTATATGTGATCCTCAAACAGGTGAACCTATTGCTACTACAAAAGCACCAACAAATATTTATAAATATAGTTACAATTTACATATATATGAAGAGAGATATAATATTCTAGAATTTCAATCAGGAACAGCTGATTTAGTATACAGCAGATAACTAATATATTATACTAGTATTTAATTTTATAAAATATTAATATATTATAATATGAATAATAATATATTAATTAAAAAGTTTTTCTAACTTTTAATTTTTTACTTTTTCTCTCATTTAAATTTAATGATCTATTTTTTTTATTTTTTATTGTTACACATTTAAAATCTTTATTTCTAATTTCACCTTTATTGCATAATTTGTTGCACCTTTTTGTTTTTGGATTATAATCTTTATTTTGTTTAAAACACTCTATTCTTTTTTTGAGAGAATTATTGATTGGTTTTTTATTATTTATTACATTTTTTAGATTAATATCAGGTGAATTATTTAAAATATTTTCATCAATTGCAGATTTTTTAATTTTAACACATTTAAATTTATCATTTCTCTCAAAGCCTTTTTCGCATTTTTTAAGACATCTTTTTGTTAAAGGATTATAATCTTTATTTAATTTATCACATTTTTGTTTTAAAATAGCATCATCTATATTTTTACTTTTTTGAATATTAACAGCATCAATTATTTCAGGTGTTGTTTTTTTTACTTGTTTTACTTTATATATTTTATATTTATTTAACAAACTATTATATTCATTTTTTAATTTTTTTAAGTCACTTTCTCTCTTTGTAATATTTGGTGCCGCATAATTTATAATTAAGTTTATTGTATCAGTCAAAAACTTCATATTTTTCATATCTTTTACCATAGCAGACATAAATATATCTAATAATGCGACACATAAGCCCCAACTATCAAAAGTATTAACAAATTTTTCTAAAAATTCATCATAATTTGAAAAATAATCTCTATATCTTTTAGTAAAATCTTCTCTTTCAAAACAATTTTTTAATGCCCCTACATTTTCAGGTGGCCAATTAAAATGGTCTACTGCATATTTTGCTTTATTTGTTGAATAATCTTTTTTAATTTTATTGTGTGTTTTCATTAAACCAAAATCTATAAATTTTGCAATACCGGTATCAAAATTATATACTAAATTTATTAATTTAATATCAAAATGAACAACTTTATTTTCATTAAAAAAAATTAAACCATCAAATAAATTTAATAATGAAGTATAAAAACATTCAACTTCATACTGATTTAGTTTTTTATATTGAAATAATATTCCATATGCCTGATCTAAATTTAATCCACCATCTTCTAAAAGTAATTGTGATAATTTGCTTTTATTTTTTCTAAAAAAATATACAACATCATATGATGGATAAGTACATTTATTCACAATCTTATCAAAATTATCATTTAATTCAGGTTTACAGTGAATGGGTATTGAAACCGCGTATTTATCTATACCTTTCAATGAAGTTAAAAATTTCATTTCTTTTAATTCTTCTTTTGCATGCTTTTCATACATAATCTTAGAAACCTTGTTTTTATAAACACTATCTTTTTTTTGTGTTTTACATTTTAATGCTGGTTTAATTACGCATCCAAAACTACCCTGTCCTAAAATTTTATGACTCATTATATATTAATTAATATTTTTATAAAAAAAATATTATTAAAATATTATTAAAATATAATATATTTATGAATTTCAAATTATTTTTATTGACTCTATTTTTTACATTAATTATTTTATATTTAATAACTGGATTACTAAATAAACGCTATTACAAAAATTATCCAACATTGTATTTATATCCAAATAATGAAAAAGATGTAAAAATAGTTGAAAAATACAATAATATACGTTTAAAAAATGAAGAAATAAATAATTTTGTTAAAATAACAGATACTAATATGAGTTATGCATTTATAAATGAAATAGATGGAATATCTATCAACGATATAAAAAATATAGATAATAATATTAATGATATTATTCATTTTTTTAAATTTTTATTTAATAGACCAAGACCATGGCAAATAAATTTAGATTTAAATCATTATGATTCTAAAACAGCATTTAGTCCATCATTTCCATCTGGACATAGTGCACAAGCACAATATATAGCAAAGCGCTTATCTGAAAAATATCCTGAAAAAAAAGAAAAATTATATGAAGTGGCCGAAAAATGTGGTTTAGCTAGAGTATATGGTGGATTACATTATTTAAGTGATCATTTATTTGCAAAATTTATTGTATCTATGATACCATAAAATATAAAAATAAAAAATATATAAATATTATTCAATATATTTATATATTTTTTAAAATGAAAAAACAATTATTTTTTTCACATACATGGAGACCTGATAATTTATTTAGAGTACGATGTCAGACGCATGAAACAACTGGCCGCTGCTGAAAAACGTAGAACACAAAAAAATTCAAAGTCTATAAAAAAACAGTCTCCACGTAAATCTACTCCTGGCAAAACGCCTACCAAGAGTGAGTCGAGTTAAGAAACTGATGTATTTTTTAAAATATGGAACAACCTTTTACATGAGTGAACAAGAAAACTTATAAAATAAAGATTATAATGTAATTTTTTTAACTTTACGTGTTCCATAACCATGTTTTTTTCGAGCTAGTTTAGCTAATTTTAGTGCTTTTGAATTTTTATTGCAACCTTCTTTTAAAATATTATAATCAACAGCAGCTGCTTTTCCTGAAGAAATAGAACTTGCTAAACGAGCAATACCCCAACTGTGTGCGGTTTGATTTGGTCTAGAACCAGAAGAATAATAAGCTCCTTGGCCTTTTTTAACAATTTTATTTAAAGCTTTTATAGAGCAACCTGTTTTTTTAGAGAGATTTTTATTTACACTTAAATTTTTAATTTTATATATTTTTTCGGCATTTAAAATATGATTTGATTTTTTAGATTTAAATGATTTTATAGGTAATCTATGAATATATTTTCCTTTTTTATATGCTTTTCTAGATTTTATTAATTGTTTTTTTTGTTTTTTTTTATCTTTTTTTGATAAAAAAAGTGGTACATATTTTACAGGAACGTTCATTTAATATATATAAATACTATATATATTAAATTAATTTATTTCTTGCACTGTCTAATTTTTCACTATTATAATTAATTCTTTTAATTGTATTTTTATATTCTTTCTCATTTGATTTTAATTTATTTTTTAATCGTTTTTTTCTTTCCGAAACATTTTGATGAAGACTTTTTTTATATTTTTCAGATTTACCAATTTCAAATATATTTTTTAAATCTTCTAGTTCATTAATTTCAGATTTTATATCGCTTATAAAAATTTTATAAAAGTTTTCAATTTGTATATCTTTATTAATTTTTTCAGCAGATCTTGAATATTGATCCAATGGATGACATCTCTTATGTGTCATATATTTTTGATTTAAAAAATAAAATTTTTTGAATATCAATTTTAATTTATACTTATTAATAATTATAAGGAGCTGCTCCACAATATGAAAAATTTTTATCTCCAGTAATAGAGTCAATACAGGCGTTATAATTTTGTGAACCTCCTGTATAATTTTTAAAAGGATGACTAATAATTAATTCATCATTAATAAATTTTAATTGTTTTTCGTTTTCATTTTTTGCATTTTTAGTGTTTAATTGATTAGTATAAAATGAATTTATATATTGTAAATAACTATTAACCACATTTTTATTGTTATTTGTACTAACATTTTTATTATTTAAATTATTTAAATTTTTTAATTCCATTTTAAAATCATTATAACTCGGATATGGTGTATTTTTTACATCTTGAACTGTCGTATATTTAGCATCTGAAGAGACATTGAAAAAAGAACTTCTATTTTTTTCTGCATATAAAGAATTCATACAAATATCCAATTTATCAGTATTTGGATTTTTAATTTCACCAAAACAGTTAAAGAACTGATCTGTATTTATTAAATAATCATCGCTTAGTTGTTCTCCAAATTTATTTACAGGATTATAATATTTAGTCAAAGATATAATATTCGATTTGAAAAATTTAACTATTTCGTTTTGGATTTCAATTTTTCTATTTTTATCTCTTGTTAGATTAATATCTAAAGTGTTTAATTCTGCATTCAATGAATTTAATTCATCTTTTGATAAATTTTCTTCTTGTAATTGTGTATCATTTTTCATAGTTAATTGATTTTGATAATTAAATATTTCATTAACACTTAAAGTAGGATCTTTTATAATATTTAATGTGTCACTATAACTTAGATCTAATATTATTCCACTAAAATCTTTTTGATTACATATATTTTTTATTTTAATATAATCTTGATTATTTGCAATTTTCATAAATCTATTATTATCATTATTGCATAAATCGGTTATTATAGTTTGTAAATTAGAGCATAGTTGTTTTTGAATTTGATTATTAGAAATTTCACTATAACTTGTAGTATATGTATTATAAAAAGAACTATTATTACAGCAATTAAATTTGGTATTAAATCTTTCTTCTGAAGATTCAAAAAAAGTGTTTGCGGAACAATTTTCTTTCCATGGACAAAATATTTTACTTAAGTCTGTAATTTTTAAATCACTTATATCATAAATGTATTGATCATTATTTAATAATGGAGTATAAGAAATATCATATAATTTTATACATTGATTATTATTTGGTATTAATCTGCAATTAGAACATTCTACTATATTAGAAAAAGTTTCTAATGGTTTTTTATTAGATAATAATGCAAATATTATACAGGTTATTAATAAGAAAACAAATAAAAAATTAAAATTATTATTCATAATATTATATTATATTTATAAAATAATATTATCTATTGTCCTATTAAATTCGAATTATACTGATTATTTACTAAAATAAAATTACAATTTTTAAATAATTCTTTTATAGTATGTGAATTTGTATAAGTACATGTACTTCTAATTCCACCTAAATAATTCATTACAGTATTATTAATAGCTCCTTTATATTTAACTTTCAATTCTCTACCCTCAGAAGCTCTATAATTATTATTATTAGCAGCATAATTATTATTCATAGCATAAGATGAACTCATTCCATAAAAAAATTTATAGATATTTCCATTTTCTTCTATAATTTCTCCGGGATTTTCATCATGACCTGCAAAAGCGCCACCAATCATAACAAAATCTGCTCCAGCACCAAATGCTTTTGAACAATCTCCGGGACAAGTTATTCCTCCATCACTAATTATTAATTTATTAAATTGTTTAGCAATTTTACTACATTCTAAAATACATGAAAATTGTGGCATACCAACCCCAGTTTGAATTCTACTAGTACATGCACTTCCACCACCGATTCCGCATTTAATAATATCAACTCCACAATCAATCAAAGATTTAACACCCTCTTTTGTACATACATTTCCCGCAACTATTATTTTATTTGTATATTTGTTTCTAATTTTTTTACAAAATTCTTTAAAACCAGATATATAACCATTAGCAATATCAATTAATATAAATTTACACTCAAAATTATCTAATATATTTACTAAATTATCATAATCTTCATCGCTTATTCCTACGGAAATCATGAAAAGATTAGGATCTAATTTAGAATCATTATTTTCATTAAAATTTAAAAGATCGCTAAGCTTATGAAATTTATGTAAAGCAGTTATAATATTATGTTTTGAAAGAGCTTTATAAACATTTAGTGTACCAATAGTTGTCATATTTGCTGCAATAATAGGAACGCCACTCCATGTATTTTGATTACTAAAATCAAAATTTGTATTTAATTCTACATTTTTTCTACTATTTATATCTGATGCTTTTGGAAGTATTAATATATCCTTAAAGTCGTAATATTTTATCTGATTTTTTATCATTAATAATAAATTTATAAAAAATATATTTATATTATTTTTATTTTATTTATTTTAACTGCATATATTAATTATATAATGAATTTTGGACCATTTGATGTAGATTCTATGAAAAAAATATTAGTATTTAAAGAAGATTTAGATGAAAAACAAACAGGCAAGGGTGGTAGTACTGCAACAAGCGATATATGTATACCTAAACCTATGGAAGATCGTGAAAATCCAGATCCAAATAAACCTTTTCAAACATTATTCTATAATGGTACCCCTGCTTTGCAGTACCAGGACCGTAAAGATTTTGATACCAGCGACCCACTTAATATAAGAGTTAAACAAACTCTCGGAGCAGGTGTTTCAGTTACTACATTACCCCAAAATATGACTTTATGTAGTGATACTTTTTATAATTCTGATAACCAAGGATGTTGTTTAAAAGATGCAGACCCAGCTGTTAATGCATCTCCTAATGATAAATGTCCAGACGGCAAAGATACTAATTTAAATTATCAAGTTATAGATGAGAACGGTACTAGTAAATTATATAATGTTTGTCATAGAGATAATTTGACTGAATTTTATGAAAAAGAACCAGGACTTATTAAATTTTTAATGTATGCATTATTTGCTCTTATTATATTGGTAATAATAGCATTAGTAGGATGTTCTTATGAATTTTGGTTACATTATGGTGCCAGTATAGATTGTTTATATTATCAAAGTAAATGTAATAATAGAGGAGAAAGAGGTGATAAAGCTACATTAATAGAATTAATTTTTCCTAATAGATTAACATATTATCCATATCAACCTTGTTTACCTTGTTCTAAATATCCTGGAGCAAAAACTAGAAAAGATGACTTAGTGGGTGGAGGAGATGTCGGAAATGGTAAACAGAATAAAATTGTCAGCACATTTGCTGTGAATTATATAAATAATAGTAAATGTATTACACTTGATGATGAATATAAAAAATGTACAAGACCTTTTCCATATAATATTGCTGATTACGCTGAAAATTCTAAGAGTGAATATTTAAAAGCCGTATTAAAAACTATATGTTTCTTTTTCATAATTCCTCTTTTAATTTTAAGAAAAATTTTTGCGTTTATATTAACTGGTATTAGTAAATTTTTTCAAAAAAGATTAAAAAATTATAATATGGCAAGAAGCGGAGCATTTTTATTATTTTCAGGATTATTATCTCCTTTCTTAAGATTAGCAGGTATAAATATAGGGTCTATAAATACTTTTGCAAATCCTCTTTCATTCTTAGGTATAATATTAACATTTTCTTCATTTTTAAGCTTAATTGGATATGTAATAACATGGGTTCTTGTACTTTTTCCAAGAAAAATTATAGGTTTGTTATCAGATCCTAGTAAATCAATAGCTGAACTAATTAATTATTTTCCAAAAAAAGATGAAAAAAATAATATTTTACATTATTATTCTTTATTTACATGGAAAATGTGGTATTCGGCTCTTGGGAAACCACCTACAGAAATGATTTGGAATATAATTAAAAATATATTGTTGGTTATTCCATTTATTTTTTTAGTAGTACTATGTGTTTCCATATCATTTACGGCATATAGTTTTTGTGCACTTTATTTTGCAATAACAACTGTAATTCAAATTTTTTACTATCCATTATCAAATAAATTAGAATTTTATGATTTAATAAAATCACATGGAAGATTATTAACAGTAATTTTTTGTATATTAGTATTTGTTGCTGGTTCACAAGCATTAAAAGAGGAAACTAGAGGAATGATGGGTTTTGTTTTAGCATGTATTATATTATTTTCATTATTTAAAGCATTTAAAAATTAATTCAAAAAAAATATTAAAAGATTATTATTATTAAAATTATATGACAAATAAAAAAAAAAATAAGAGAGAATTACCATTCGTTAGTGTATGTACCCCAACATTTAATAGAAGACCATTTTGGCCAATAACAATTGAATGTTTTAAACATCAAACATATCCATCTAATAAAATAGAATGGATCATCATTGATGATGGAACAGATAAAATTGAAGACTTAGTTTCAGATATTTCAAATGTTAAATATTTTAAATATGATGAGAAAATGCCATTAGGTAAAAAAAGAAATTTGATGCATGAAAAATCTAAAGGCGATATTATAGTTTATATGGATGATGATGATTACTATCCGCCTGAAAGAGTTTCACATGCAGTAAATATGTTAACTAGCCATCCAAATGCATTATGTGCAGGAGCGAGCGAAATTTATATTTGGTTTAAACATATTCAAAAAATGTATCAATTTGGACCATATAATAAAAACCATGCAACTGCTGGTACTTTTGCATTTAAACGTGAATTATTAAATGATCATAGATATGAAGATCATGCTGCGTTAGCAGAAGAAAAGGCTTTTTTAAAAGATTATAGTGTTCCATTTGTTCAATTAGAACCAAAAAAAACAATACTTGTGTTTTCTCATATTCATAATACATTTGATAAAAAAAAATTATTAGAAAATGGTCAAAACCAATATCAAAAAGAATCAGATAAAACCGTAGAAGAATTTGTAAAAGAAGAAAATATAAAAGATTTTTTTTTAAATCAAATAGATAAATTATTGAAAAATTATGAACCAGGTGATCCTAAAAATAAACCCGATGTTTTAAAACAAATTAAAGAAATAGAAGAAGAGCGCAAGAAAATGGCAAAGCAAAATTCTAATAATGGTAATGGAAAAATAATATTAAATCAAGATGGAAAACATATTGAATTAAACAATGAACAAATTGTAGGATTATTAAAAAATCAACAAGAAAATATTCAACAATTACATAAAACAATAACAGCAAAAGATGAAGAAATAGAATTATTAAAATCAAAAATAAAAGAACTAAGTATTACTCATTATAAACTAGATGAACTAAAAAATATTTTAGACGCAAAAAAAAATTAATTATTTAATTTAATTTATAATATTATATATTAATATTATAAATATGATTTTAAACAATGTTTGCTTTCCAGTGATTCTTTATATTGGATTTACATTAATACAAATAATTATTGATTTCTATAACAAATTATTTAACAAAGCATTACTTAAATTTATTATTATGATAATTTTTGGTTTAATTATAAATATGTTATGTAGTATAGGACTACAAGTTATTGCATGGATAATTGTATTAATACCTTTTTTATATTTAACATTAGTAACCACTTTAATTTTTAAAATTTTTAGTAATAAAGATAATAATTATTTTCAATCAAATCATATTGATTTATCAAATGCAGATTTATCAAATAATATAACATTAGAAAAAGATATATCATATAATGAACTCGTAAATGATAATATTGATAGAATTAATAGAGATTTAATTAGAAATGTATTTTATTATAAAACAGATAAATATTTTAATTTAAAATTTGATGAAAAAAATATATATGATCTCTCAAGAAATCCGAACAAATATGATTTAATTTACAAATTATTAAACGAATCAGTAAATAGTAAATATATAGATTTGATATATAACAAACAATTATTTAATTATTTAATTCCTCAGAAATATATAGATGCTTTAAATGTAAAAGTAAATAATAATATTAATAGAAATTATAATAATAAATTAAAAAATTATTATATATTAGATTCTAATAATTATATTCCATGTCCGTCAAATGAAAATCCAACCAGTTTTTTTAGAAAAACTGGTTTTAATTGTTATGATTTAAATCAAAATACTATAACTGAACAAAATATTGATTCTAATGATTCATTAAAAATTCGTACTATAATAGATTATAAATAATACTATATATTAATTATTTAAAAATATATAAAATATAGTATTATATGAATTTATTAGATAATAAATGGAGTTTATGGTTTCATTCACCATTTGATAATGATTGGAGTATAAATAGTTATAAAAATTTATATAATTTTACTACCTTAGAAGATGCAATAAAAATTATTGAAAATATAGATTCATTAATATATGAAAAATATATGATGTTTTTAATGAAAGATAATATTAAACCAATTTGGGAAGATGAAAATAATAAAAATGGTGGATGTTTTTCTTATAAAGTTTTATCTACAGATATTTATAAATATTCAAAACAAATTATTTATTTAATATTAGGAAATACATTAACAGAAGATGAAAATTTGATAGAAAATATAAATGGAATCTCAATAAGTCCAAAAAAAAATTTCTGCATATTTAAAATTTGGATTAAAAACATTAATATTATAAATGATAATCTTAAAGATAAGTTAGAAGATAATTCAGAAACAGAAGATATATTTAATATACATTTATTATTAAATATTGATAAACTGAATCCTATTTTTAAATATCATAATTCATTATATTAATCACTTGTTTTTGGTAAGGGAGCTAGACAAAGTCTAATTTCACCCAATGATGCTACATTATATTTCACTATTAATGGTTTATTATTATTTAAATAAATTTCTATTTGATTACATAAATTTGTGCATTTTATAAAATAAATAAGATTTTTTAATGAAAATTCACCCTGAATAATATCATCAGGATTCTGCTTCTGAATAAATTGCATACTATTATTTGACTCTGTTCGTCTAATTTCTGCTTTTGCATATTGCCCATTACATATAAAAATTAATTCATTATTTACGGATTTTATTTCTAATTTTTCAGAAATATTTGCCAAATCTCTAATAATTTTTTGAAAATCAATTGATGGTATATTTATTATTGAAGAAAATTTTACATTTGGAACAGTCATTTCTTCATTATCTGGTTCTATTAATCTTAATTTTTGTATCTTAGATTGTTTAATATCTCCATTTTCAAACTTTAATCCTAATTCTGTAACAATTCCATCTAAATAATCATTTTTTTCTATATATATTGTTAATGTATCATCATTATCTATACTGGAAATTAATTTAAATAAATGTATCATATTGACTCCTATTTTTATTTTTTCAAATTTACAATCGTAAAATTCAAATTTATCTGCTTCTAAAATTAAATGTACTAAAATTGTATGAGTTTTATCCATAGATATTATTTTTATTCCTTGTTTAGTAAAAATAATGGTAGTTTCTAATAATATATCTTTTAATGCTGTCATTAAAATTCTAAATGGAGAAATTTGTACAGTTTTTATTGTTAATACATTATTATCTATACTATCATAATTGTTTTCATTTGACATATTTTATTATATTATAAAACAATACTTCGCTTTAAATAGTTATATTTTTTAAATAAATTATTAAATAAAATTTTTGTAATTTATTTAATAATCAATAAACTTAAATAGCTTTACTAATGAAATATATAAAATTGTTTATAACTAATTATTTATCTATAAATAATTTTTTTAATCAACAAAGTAATAAAAATATAATATTTGAAAATAAAATATTTGAAAATAAAATATTACCTTATAAATATAATTCATTTAAATTTACAAAAAAAAATTTATTAAAATATGATTTATATTTTGATATTTATAATGATAATTTTGATGATAATTTAAATAAAAAATATAATAAATTTAATGATTTAACAGCAGAACATATTTTTCCGCAATCATTTTTAAAATATTATAGTAAAGCAAAATTCGATATGCATAATATATATTTAACAAATAGTTTGACTAATAATTATAGAAGCAATTATAAATATTATGACGAAAATAATTACATGTATTTTATTCAAAATATTAAATATATTAGATTACCAGAAAAAAATTATATAATTTACAATGAATTATCTAATTATAGATCAAATAAATATAATCTATTTATACCATGTTATAATTCTAGAGGAAAAATTGCTCGATCAATAGCTTATATTAAATTAAATTATGAAAATGTAATACTAGAAAATGTAATAGAGATTAATACATTAAAAAAATGGAATAAATTATATCCACCATCCAAAAATGAAAAAAATAGAAATAAAATTATTAAATTTTTACAAGGAAATAATAATATTTTTATAGAAAATTATTTACTAGTTGATGATTTTTTTAATTATTTACAAAAAAAATAATATAAAAAAAAATATTTAATTAATAATTATAATATAATGAGCGATAAAAATGAGATTGTTGAAGAATTACCAAATAGTGTTAAGTTAAATCTACAACAGGGACTATTAGTACATTCATTAATAGAAGTTATGACACGGAGAGGAGCTTTTTTAGCTGACGAACTTAAACCTGTTGGTGAATTATTTGATTATATTAAAAAAGAATTAAAAGTAGAACAACATGTAAAAAGAATTCAAGAACTTCAAAAAAAACAGCAAGAAAAATCAGATGAACCTACTAATGTTGAATAAATTTTTCAAAAAAATATAAAAATAAATATATATAAATTGCATACAATATCATTTTAGTTTTTGCTATTGTATATGGCCAATAAGGTAATATAATTATAATTATAATTCCAATTAATAATAATAACAAATTGGTTAAATTTAGTTTAATATATTTTTTATAATTTATTAATGGATATAAAAGCAACAAATGAATAAATATTGCTAAACTAAAAAAAATATAATATTTATAAATTTTTAATAAGTTAAAACAATCTATTGCACCTATTATTCCTATACTTATTAAAGCATAACTATAATATTTCAAAAATTTATTCATAAATATAAATATAATTCCAAGTGGCAATAAAACCCAACTTAATTGCCCTTGATTAATCTTAAATTTTTTATAATATAAATTATTTTCTTTAATCTTAAAATTATTTATCATATATATAATTCCAATATTAATTCCATTGGACAATGATCTGAGCCTAAAATATTTTTTAATATTTTGCAATCTTTTACTTTATTAATTAATTCTTTTGTAATTAAATAATAATCTATTCCCCATCCATTATATTTACTTCTTTCAGCTTTTAAGAAATTTGACCAATAAGTTGATTTTTGTAAGTTTGGATTTAAATACCTGAAAATATCTATAAGATCAGCATATTCAATCAAATATGCAAAATCTAATCTTTCATTATCAAAAAATCCAGCTACTTTATTTTTTTTACTTTTTGGATTACAAATATCAATATCTAAATGCGCTACATTGAAATCCCCACATATTATAATTTCTTTATTATATCTACTTTCTAATTCTTGAACATAACACATGAAATATGTATTCCATGATTCTCTAAAATAATAACGTTCACACTCTAAACTTTGCGAATTTGGTACATATACATTTATTAATATGAATTCTTCAAATTCTAATGCTAGTATTCTGCCTTCTTCATCAAAATCAGGATTATCAATTACTGATTTGGGTTGTTTGGTACACCAAATACTAACCCCTGACAATCCTTTTCTTTGAGTCGTACCTTTTGTGCAATTCCAAAAACGATATGGATAGCGAATTTCAATTTCACATTCTAAATTAACTTGATCTTCGTTACATTTTGTTTCTTGTAAACAAACAATATCATAAAATTTATAACCATAACCATTTTCACTTATTTGACTAAATAATGCCTTGTTTATATGATTATTTCCATTTTCATTATTTTTTAAACGTGCTCGTAAACCTGCAACATTCCAAGAAATAATTTTCATAATATTATTTATTAAATTAAATAATATTATTATTTTTATATCAATTTTTTTATTTAGCTTACAATTATTGTTCCAACCATACTGCTATGATATTGGCATATATAATAATAAGTTCCTGCATTATTTGGTGTCCAACTAATTGTTCCACTAGTTGATCCATTATTTGATGCAGCCGGATCACTTATACCATTAGATGTTCCTGTGTTTGATACTTGTTTTATCCATAATGGATGTCCACTTACACTTACATCTAATTCTAATGTATCACCTACATTAATATTAATTGTTGAATTTGTTCCACTAATAGCACCATTTCTATCATTTCCAGATAAACTATAACTAAAACCAGGAGCCGTTACAGTTATATTATATGTTTCATTTGTTACGGATGTAGGTATTAACGACGGGTGATCATTAATTATAATGGTACCACCCATATTTATATCGTTTGAAGAATTATAATAATATGTTCCTGATGTATCTGTTATCCAGAAAATAACACTACCTGTTGCCCCATTGTTAGTTGCTGATGTTACATTATAACTATCATCTATACTTTGCTGTGTTCTTATATAAAATGGATTGTTTGTTGATGTAACAGTTAAGAATAGCGCATCTTGTGTTTGTACTGTTATTGTTTGATTCGTTCCATTTAGTGTTCCATTTCTATCGCTACCACTTAAATCAAATCCTCCTGCACCATTATCTAATACTTCTATTGAATAATTTATAGTCTCATAAGATACCACCACTGCTCTTTCTGCAGATATTGTATATCCAGCGCTATTTGTTACTGAGTATAATATTGTATAAGATCCAAGAACATTCATGCATAAATCATTATAATTTATAACTATTAAATCAGATATATCACTATTATCATAATCTAACGCTGTTGCACCAACTTCAAAATAAGTTTGGAATTGTATAGAAGGTAATTCACTTGGACCAATTAGTGTCAAAGTAGGTGATAAACTTTCTAAAATATTAATTACTAATGTTTCACTTCTTTCTTGATTATTTATTGGATCAGTTACTTTATAAATTAATGTTTGAATACCTAAAATTGAAGTATCTATTGTACTAATTGTAGAATCTAATGAATTTTCTATTATTATCAAATCAGAAATATCTGTTCCTCTATTATCACTTGCATCAGCAACAGGCAGTGTAAACGAACTATTTTGTTCTATATATAATGGATTATTTCCAGATATAACAATTGTAGGTAATGTATTATCTACTATATTAAATGTAACAACACTTATTGATGAAAGATCTGAATCATTTACTGAAGCTATACTATAAGATAAATCATATGATCCTTCAGTCGACATGTCTACTGTTCCTTCTCTTCTAATTATTAAATTATTAGTTGAAATTTCAGTTAATTGATCTATGCCACCAGATAATGTAATTGTGTTATTATATGAATCAGTTCCTGTTACTAATGGATAATCAAAATCTATATTACTTAAGTCTAATGTTGTTGAACCAAAGAATACCAAAATATTTGGTGGTTGAGGTTGATTAATTGTCAAATTAAATGTTCTGGAGTTAGAAAGATCATAATTATCGTATACAGTATATAATATTGCATAATTTCCTGTTATATTTGTTGAAGATACATCATTTGATCTTTCTATTCTTAAGAAAGAATTTGATATTTCATTTACTTGATTTTCACCACCTAATAATATTAATTCATTTCCTGAGGCATCATTTGTTGAAACATCTGGGTAACTAAATGATAAATATTTAAGTATTGAAATAAATGTATAACTTAAATCAATAGACGGTGGTTCTAAAACATACACTAATCTTGATATATCTGTTACATTTTCAGCATTATCTGTAACAGTATAATAAATTATATGTTCACCAGAAACTGTTGTATCTATAAATTCATTACTAATTGAAATAGTTAATGCATTACTAGAATCAAAATTATCAGTTGCAATTACACCTGGATCAATAAAGACATCAAATAATTTCAATAACATAGGATTATTTCCACTTAATTCTACTGTTGGTGCAATAGTATCTGAAACAATAATTGTTCTTGTTACAGTCGATTCGTTTTCTCCAGAATCAATAGCTGTATAATTTATTGTATAATTACCAACTATATTTGTGCATAAATCTGATATAATATTAATACTTAAATCACTTATATCTGCATAATTATCACTTACTACATAACCAGGTTCACTATAAATAGAATTGACTAAAATGTTCATACATATATCACCTTGTAAAGTTATAACCGGTGGGGTTATGTCTTCTACTGTTATTTGTCTGCTTACATCAGTACTTATATTATTATTTGAATCTGTTGCATTGTAATTTATAGTGTATATACCCAAAACATTTGTATCTATATTACTAATATCTACACTACTTACATCAGATGAAGATTGATATTTATAATATTTTGTTATTGTTATATTATCTGAAGTATCATAATTATCACTTACAGTTACACCTGGTTCAATATATGATTCTTGGTAATTCAAATTAATAAATCTTGCACCACTAAGTTCAATAATCGGTACTGTAGTATCTTTGATTTCAACAACTCTTGAAATTGATGATGAGAAATCATTTACATCTGTAGCTATATATGTTATTGTATATATTCTATTTGGAATGTTTGTTTCAATACCACTTACATCTGAACCATCTAAACTATAATTAATTAAAATATTACTACTTTCTATAACTGCACCGGTATTATCAGTTGCTATAACACCAGCATCTATAAACGAACTATTTACTTCTATAATCATTGAACTTAAATCATCTATTAAACTAATTGTTGGTGGTGCATTATTTACTACAAATACTCTTCTAGTTATAGTATTTGATTGATTTCCATTTGTATCAACTGCAGTATAGCTTAAATCATATGAACCAACTGTTCCAGTTAAAACATTGCCTTCTATATTTACAGTAATATTAGCAGAATTATCATAATTATCATTTACTATTACTCCTGGATCATCATATGCTTGATTAATTTGCATTGTTAATTCTGAATTTCCTACCAATGAAATAGTTGGTGCTATATTATCAATAATTACGAATTCTCTAGAAATTGAAACAGCATTATTACATGTATCTGTTGCAGTATATGTTATAATATAGTTACCTACTATATTTGTATCTAAATTATTTACTTCAACACCATTTAATTCATATAAATAAGATATATTTATATTATCTGAACTATCATAATTATCACTGACAATTACTCCTGGATCAACGAAATTACTTCCCACAATTAAACTATAAGAAATTTCACCACTTAACAATAAAACAGGTGGAGATAAATCTTTAACAATTACTGTTCTTGTTTCACTTGATTGTAAATCTCCATTGAACGATGTATATGTAACATTATATGTTCCAATTAAATTACTACAAACATCACTTACTGTGTTAATAGATAATGGATTATCTTGACTATCAACTGATACTGCTCCTTGATCTATATATACAGAACCATAATCAATTGTTATACTTGAATTACCATTTATTGTTATTCTTGGTGCAGAAGGATCTCTAACGCTTATAGTTTGAACTATTGATGTTGCATTATTATTACTGTCTTGAACATTATAAATAATATTGTAATTTCCAATGACATCTAATTGAACAGCGCTTTTACCACTATCACCAACAAATAAAGTTTCTCTTGTATTGTTATCTGTTGCAGTTGCTACTGGATATGTATATGATTCTCCTATATATATAATTGTAGTAAAATCTGAATAAACACCAGAATTATCTAAATAAATAACTGGTGGAGTTGTATCTTGTATAGTTACTCTTCTAAATTCCACACTTGAATTTCCATAATCATCTAAAGCAATATATGTTACTGAATATTCTCCTGGTCTAGTTAGGTCAATATTATTGGTAATTGATACATTTACATTTTCTGTATTATCAGTAACTCTTGCTCCATATTCTACATAGTCTGTTCCTAATTCAAGAACAATTTGAGAAATATCATTTTGACCAGGATATGGTTCAAAATCTATTCTTGGTGCTATGATATCTTCGATAGTAATTACTCTTGTTTTAATATCTGAAATATTACCACAAATATCGATGACACTATATTTTATTTCATATGTTCCTACTTGAGCAGAATTAAAAGTACCGTTATCAGTTACTGCAGTTCCATAACAAATATCTAGTGTTAAGTTTGTATCATAATTATCGGTTACATCTGCTCCATATTCAATATATGTATCACTACCTGCTTGAATTGTATAATTAATTAAACCAAAATTATTTGGTATAAGTGTTACAACTGGTTTAGTAGTATCAACTACTTCTACTCTACGTGTTAAAAATGTTTCATTTTGATCTTCATCAACTGCTTTGTAAACAACATTATATACTCCTAATACATTTGTATTAATATTTTCACCAGATACTGTTAATATTACACTTCCTCCTCCCAAATCTATTGCAGTTGCTCCTGGATCATTATATGTATCACCTGCTTGTACTATTATTGTACTACTTCCTTCGAGTGTTATAGATGGCCCAGTTGAATCTCTTACAATAACTGATCTTTCTTTAATTGTTGTATTATTAAAATTATCTGTTGCTGTGTATTTTATTATATAATTACCTTTAATGGATGTATCTATATTTTGAATTAAGGTTTGATTATTATTAATATCTACTGAAAAAATATCTATTATTAAACTATATGAGCTATAATCAAAAATTTCTACTCCTGGGTCTTGAAATGCATCACCTAATTCTACTATTACAGATTCATCACCACTTATTGTTATTATAGGTGCTTGTGTATCTTGCACAATAACTATTCTTGTAGATTCTGATTTATTATTACATAAATCAAATGCAGTATAAACTACATTATAAGTTCCAGCTACATTAAAATCAATATTATTTGAATTATGAAATTCATCACTAATACCTAAAATATCATGAGTTAAAAATCCATATTCTGTATATTCTTGTCCTAACTCAAGTATAATTGGTGATATTATACCGCTTGGATCTGGCAATAAAGTTATAGCTGGAGGAGTTGTATCTTGTACTTGTACTTCTCGATATTTTATTGTTTGCTTATTATTTATATCAGTTGCTTGATATCTTATCACATAAATTCCAATTCTATTGGCTATCATCTGATTTCCGGATACTTCTAGTGAAATATCATGTGTTATTTGTAAATCAATTGTACCTCCAGATAAATCACTATTATCAAAAACATTTGCACTTAATTCAATAAATGGTGTACCCAATTCAATAATTTGAGGATTTGGACCAATTAAATTTAATTCTGGTGGTACAGTATCTTCTACTGTTACTGTTCTTGTTTCAGTTGTAGAATAACCATCTATATCTGTTGCCGTATATTCTATTACATATGTACCTTTTACATTTGTATTTATTGCTTCTAAACCAGTAACTGTTACTGTTAATGGTTGACTATTATTATCACTTGCATCATAACCAGGGTCAGAAAATTGATCTCCTAATTCAACTGTTATATTGGTTACATTACCAAATGTGTCTGGTCTTAATGTAATTGTAGGTTCAGTGGTATCAACTACTCTTATTGTTCTAATTTTTTCACTGGCACTTCCTGTATTATCTATTGCTCGGTAAATAATATTAAAATTGCCAGTTTCTTTTATAATTGGAACATTATTTATAATTGATAAACTTAAATCGGTTGTAATTGTAACTTTTAAGAATTTATCATTTCTATCGATTGCTATTGCTCCAGGATCATTTAATGGAAATCCTACTTCACGAATAATGTTATTTCCGTCATTTAAAGTTATTATTGGTGGTGGAGAAGGACATGTTGTATTATAAAATAAAATATCTTCTCCTCCCATATAACCATGATGTAAGCAATAAAAACTAACTTTATTAAAATTACTTATTACTTTAATATTTATATTTCCATAATAAAAATCATATGATATGTCATTTACAGGATAAGTAATTTTTTTATCTGCTTCACCATTATATAATATTTGATGTGTTTTATCATTATTTAATATTGCTAAAGGATGTGATTGTGGAATATTTGTAATCTCATATATTCCATTATTTATTCCATATTTTTTATTAGCATCATATGTAAGTCCATTGTTAAGAACATATTTATTACCGTCGAGTGTATATATAACATTCAAATTTGCAGAAAAATTAACACATTCAATATAATTTACTGAAAATGCTCTATCATTATAAATTGTATTTATTGGATAAGTATTAATATTATTAATAAATATATTATTAATTGCATCATAATTTTGGTATACATCAAAATCTACTTCATTTACATAATTAGACGCAATAACATTTATTTTTGTAGATTGTATAAAAACATCTTCAAATGATAAATTTTCAGATAGTGAATCTATAACAGTATTGGCTCTCACTATTGTATTTTTTAAATTTTCTTTTTTTTCATTTGTTACAGTAATATTTTTGTTAGTAAAAATATTATCTATTACTTGTTCTATATATGAAATATCTAAAACATTAAAAGAATTATCAGATTTTGCTAAAATACTTATTTCATTTAATGCTTCTTTTTCGGTTAAATTAATACTTAAATCTAAAATAAATGCAGATGTTAATGTTTTTGTAATATTATTAATTTCACTATTTAATTTTGTTAGATTTTTATTTTTATTCAAAATATGATCTGATTTTAATTCATTATTTGTTAAATTGAATAAATTTGAAATGTATTCTTGCGTTGTTTTTAACTTGCTTAAAATACTAGAATCGGTTATATCATTTTCAACTATTAAACTAACTAATGTTGACATAATACTGACATTTAATTTTGTTGCTACTTCTTTTTTTTCAAAAATCCCTTCAAACTCTAAAATATTATTTAAATTTGTCGCTATATCTATTCCATTTGTAAATTTAATTTTGAAAATATTTGGAAGAACATTTTCTGATGTTCTTAAAGTAAAATTACCTAAACTATCTGTTGTTATTAATTCAATTATTTTATTGGTTTCAATATTGATAACCATTCCACTTGCATTTCTAATATATCCATCTATCAAACTACCTGTTATAATATCTTTTGCATTAAAATCACAACATTCTCCTGCTGCATTATTACTGCATCGAGTTATACAAGCTTTTCTAGCAAATCTACTTTGTTTACCTACACCAGATCCGACTATATAAAAATTTTCATTTTTTCCTACTTTATTAGTTAAGATTAAACGTCGCATATATATATATAAATTTAAATAATAAAAATACTTTTTAAATTTATTACTATAAAATGAATTAAATTTTTTATACGTTTTAAAAAAATAATTCATAATACATTTAAATATACTATATAGTGTATTTCTATAGATAAAAAAAAATTATATATTGATTAGTTTAATAATAGCAATTAAATAATAATATATTTAATTTATTAAATGAAAATTATGTGCAAACTGTGTAATTATATTTTTTTTAATTTCAATATTTTCATGTAATATTTTTTCATGAATTTCAAGCATCACAATATATCTAATTAATGTAATTAATATAAAATTAAAAACTTCATTAAATTTATCTTTTTTTAATATATTTTCAGATAAATAAACACCCAATAAATAAATAATACTATATTCTTCTAAATTAAAAATGTTTGCTTCATTTATAGCATCAGATAAAATATTAAATGAACTATTTAAATTTGATTTTAGGCTTTTAAATTTATTATAAGAACTAAATTTAATTCTATCAAAATCTAATATATTATTCATGGATATATCTCTTTTTATTATATTTATCTTATTTTCACTCATATTTTCTTGTGAAAATATAGATATTTTTTTATTTACACTTTTTTTATTATTTGACATGCCTGCTAAATTTGCAGGAGCCGATTTTATTCTTCTCATAGTCATTAATTTATATAATTATATTGATTTATTTAATTTATATTTAATTTATATAAATTAAATATAACAATTTTTTTTAGTTAAAATAAATAATATTCATATAATTTATACAAACCTATACTTACAATAGCAACTGCTGCATAATCCAATGATTTGCTTATTGGAGATACTAATTTTTTTGTTGTTAATAATGTTTTTTCAATAATACTAGAATTTTTTACAAAATCATTGCTAACCTGATTAATCAATCCACTATCTTTTTTTGTTCTCGACACCATTTTATAATATAAAAAAATATTATAAATTATACAAAAATTTTGATTGTTGTGCTTATCTTTTGCGTGTGTTTTTTCTTGTTTTTTTTGGTGATTTTTTTACATATCCAAATGTTCCTTTTTTTGTGAAATAGCCTGCTTTTTCTAAGCGTTTTTCTTTTTTTGCAGTTAAATGTTTTTTTTTAGATACAATATGATCTCTTTTATTTTTCATTAATTTATCTTTTGTTAAACCTCCTTCTGTTTTATAAGCGGTTCCATGCCATACTTGTGCACGAGAACCAATAAGCATTTCATATTTTTTTCCTTTTATATGATACATGCCATCTTGAGATCTTAAGATTTTTTTAGCCATTATTATATTTTAACGAAAGAAAAAAAATTTGTATATTATTTATTTTTTTTAACTAAATAATATATAAATATTTATAAATTATGGGAAGCAATTATAATAAAATAATTACCACAGTGAATTCAATTACCGAAGACTACAATTTATTGCCAAGACAAAACGAATGTATTGTAATTGATACATGTAATAATAGAATAGGAATTAATAATTTCAATCCTGAATATTCATTAGATATTTCAAATGGTGATATTAAATGTAAAAATATAATAATTGATAACGATGCAAGTGTTAATAATTTTAAAAATATTAATCTAGATAATAAAAAATTTGCTTATAAACATCCAAATAATAATGAAATTATTATTGAATCTAGTAATAATAAAATTATTTTTAATACAGAAGTAGAATTTAAGCATTTTCCACAAATGCCATTATTTTATTCAATTCCTCAGTTTAATGGTCAGCTTGACATTTGTTATACAGTTATTGCAAATGATGTTTCTTTTGGTGGTGGTAATATTACAAATACTATAATTGGTAAATCAGGCTTGGGTAGTTATTTACCTAACTTAGGTTATTTTACTGATGTTTGTATTAATACATTATATGTTCGTGATATTGAAGTAAGTAATAATGTTGTTATTGATAATAATTTTTTATTAGATGGTGATGCTAGTTTTAACAAGAATGTAATGATTAAAAATAATTTAAATTTAGTTAATAATTTATTTTGTAATGGAACAATATCAGTATCAAATGATTTATCTTGTAATAAAAATATGTATGTTTCAGATGATCTATTTGTTTATAAAGATTTATCAATAAATAATAATACAACAATAGGAAACAATTTATATCTAGGCGGTGACGCTTCATTTAATAGTAATGTTATTATTAATAAAAATACTAAAATTTATGAAAATACAGATATTTGTGGAAATCTTGTTGTTTTGGGTGATATTACATTGGCGGGTTTAAATAAATTTTATTATGGAGATGGATCTAAATTAGTAAATGTTGGAGCAGATGCATTAATATTATTTAATGATGCTAGTTTTACACATCTCGATATATGTAAAAATTTAACAATTTCTAACGAATTGTTAACATATGGAGATGTTTCTTTTGGAAAAACATTATATGTTGATGGTAAAATAACTGGAAATTTTAAATTGCAAATTAATAATCTTGCTGAATTTAATGATTTAGTCGATGTTAATGAATTAGAAGTGAATACAAAATCAAGATTTAAAGGAGATATATTTATGGATTCTGTAAAAAATACTACTGGTATTGGTAAAGATACATCATTTAATGCTTGTTTTATTAATGTAGAAAAAAATGTAGTTATTGATAATAATACACTTATAAAAAATAAATTAGATGTAAGTGGCGTTGAAATTAGTAATAATTTATTTGTACATGTTGATACTAGAATGAATAATAAATTAGATGTAAGTGGTGTTGAAATTAGTAATAATTTATTAGTCCATGTTGATAGTAGAATGAATAATAAATTAGATGTAAGTGGTGTTGAAATTAGCAATAATTTATTAGTACATAAAAATACTATCATAGAAAAAAAATTAGATGTTGAAAATATTGAAGTAAGTAATAATTTATTTGTACATGTTGATAGTAGAATGAATAATAAATTAGATGTAAGTGGTGTTGAAATTAGCAATAATTTATTTGTACATGTTGATACTAGAATGAATAATAAATTGGATGTAAGTGGAGTTGAAATTAGTAATAATTTATTAGTCCATGTTGATAGTAGAATGAATAATAAATTAGATGTAAGTGGTGTTGAAATTAGCAATAATTTATTTGTACATGTTGACACTAGAATGAATAATAAATTGGATGTAAGTGGCGTTGAAATTAGTAATAATTTATTAGTCCATGTTGATAGCAGAATGAATAATAAGTTAGATGTAAGTGGTGTTGAAATTAGCAATAATTTATTGGTACATGTTGATACGTCAATGAATAATAAATTAGATGTAAGTGGCGTTGAAATTAGTAATAATTTATTTGTACATGTTGATAGTAGAATGAATAATAAGTTAGATGTAAGTGGTGTTGAAATTAGCAATAATTTATTGGTACATGTTGATACGTCAATGAATAATAAATTAGATGTAAGTGGCGTTGAAATTAGTAATAATTTATTTGTACATGTTGATAGTAGAATGAATAATAAGTTAGATGTAAGTGGTGTTGAAATAAGTAACAATATTTTAATACATAAAAATGCTACAATAAATAACTTGTTAGATACTTCAGGATTATTTATTTATAATGATATTTCATTTAATGGATTAATGCGCGGGGATGGTTCATTATTAACAAATGTTGGAAAAGATGCATTAACAAGATATAATGATGGTTCATTTAATAATTTTGATATTTCAGGAAATTTTAATTTTTTAAATACTGCATCTCTTTATGTTGATTGTAAATCCACTTTTAATAATGATATTGATATGAATAGAAAACATTTGAAACGTATTGAAGATTTAACAGCTGAAAGAATATTAATTTATAAGGATAGTAGTTTTAATAATGGATTATTTGTTGAAAGAGATGTTAGTTTTAATAGAAATTTATATGTTCATGGAAGAGCAACATTTAATAGTGAGTTTACTTTAAATCAATTAGTAATTAATGATAAAATAGATAGTTATAATATTAATGTAACAAATAAATTATCTAGTTATAATGATAATATTTTTTATAAGAAAATAGATGCTAGTAGTATAGATGTTAGTAATATAATAACGGCATATAATTCTAATATTACTAATAAATTGGATGTTAATAATTTACAAAGTAATAATTTAACAATCAATTATGATGCTTCATTCAATAATGATTGTAGTTTTAATAAAAATATATATATTAAAAATAATATAGATATATCTGGAAATGTTAATAAAATAAATTTACAGTCATTTAAACTTAAAGGTGCAAATTTTGCAACTGTAAACAGTAATTCAGAATATCAAGAATTTACTAATAGATTTCAAAATAGTAATAATATTGCAGGTTGTTATATTAATGGAATTAATGATTTGGTTGGTAATAATAATTATGGATTTAATATTACTCAGTCAGGTATTTATAATGTAACTTTTACAATATCATGGGCTTTTACAAGCGAATCGATAATAAACGGTACAACAATTTCAATTGGATTAGCACCAATTAATACTCTAAATGATTCAAATGATCAAACAGGAAGATATGATTCAAATTATAATCCTAGTGTTTCACAGGCTGCAAATTATTATGAATCTTTTGCATATACTAGTTTTGGACCATTAAGTGAGAAGACTTTTTCAGTAGATTCTATTAATGGTGCATTTTTTGTTCAATCTATTAATGAAAATATTTTTTTGAAGAAATATACTACATTACGTGCATTTGTTAAAGCATATAATAGTGATTTAGAATCCTCTAGCGGATCAAATGAACTGAAAATTGATATTGATCTTGGAAAATCATCTTGGGGTGCTACTTTTATAAATCCACTTTAATGTTAAAAAATATTATAATTTTTTATTTATATATTATAAATAAAAAATAATGGCATTTACTAGATTTTCATATGATGATTGTAGAATTCAGAAACATTTAGAAGAATCAACGAATATTGGTAACTATTTTTTAAATACTCCTGGTAATGGTATTAATTTAAAAATTTTTGATGATCCACATATTAGAATGCAAAAATGGGGAGGTAATTTATCAACTAATAAAACACTTATAGAAAATGATTTAAAAAATTTAAATATTAAAACAAATAGAGATGAAATTGATAAAAATAATTATAAAAAATATTTAGAAGAACATAACATACTTAATAATAATAATAATAATTTTCATAGACAACCGATTACAAATGACTGTCGAACAAGTCATCCTGCATGGGAAATTAGAACGAATGATTCAATTAATCAAGTAAATAATTTTGATTATTTATTTTTCAATCCACAAGATAATGTATGTTTCAATTTTAATAATAATATATCTACAAGAATATTGGAAAAAGATTATTATAGATATAAAAATTAATTTTAAATAATATATTTATTTTTATAGAATAAAAAATTATAAATATATTATTTATATTTATATAATGGCTGAGATAATTTTATCTATTATAGGATTAGGTAGTTTATATATTATAAGTAATCAAGAAAAAAAATCAATAAAAGCAGCAAATGAATGTTTTGAGAATAAAAATGATAATACTAAAATAAAAAATAATAAAAAAGTTTCATTCCAAAACAATGTATCTGCAAAATCTAATAAGGAAGGATTTAATAATATTAATAGTTTTAATTCATTAACCGGTAATAATGTTAATTTTAATGATTTTAAACATAATAATATGCAACCTTTTTTTGGAGCAAAAATAAGAGGAGCTAGTTCTTCAATTAATAATACAGAATCTTTATTAGATAATAAATTAGGATCCGGAAGTCAAAATTTTAATAAAAAGGAAATGGCTCCTTTATTTAAACCCGATGAAAACTATAGTTACAATAATGGAATGCCTTCAACTAGTGATTTTATCCAAACTCGCATGAATACTTCTAATAAAATGTCTAATTATACTGTTTGCAATAGCGAAAAAGTTGGTCCTAATAATACTTGCGATTCTAAAAACGGATTAGATGGATTTAATAATGGCATGAATAATAGAAATTTGTGGCAACCAAAAAATGTAGATGATTTAAGAACTATTAACAATCCTAAGAATATATATGATCTAAATGGTCATGAAGGTCCTGCGGTTTCTAAAATTAAAAATGTTTCTAGTGTTAAACAATTAGGTAATATTGAAAAATATATGCCAGATACATATTATGAATCTGGACCAAATAGATGGTTTACTACTACTGGATCAGAAGTTAAACCAAGTATTAGATCAGAACAAATGTTAACAAATGAAAATAGAGGAGAAACAAGCAGAGAATATTATGGGATTGGTTCATATAATCAACCCCAAACTATAAATTCAAATATAGAATTTGAAGAATCTAAAAAACAAAATCTTGGAGCGCTACCATTAACAAATTTAAATTTGAGCAATAAAAATAAATCTGGAAAAAATGATCATAATATAAATTCTTACAATATATTACCAAACAATAGAACAACAGATAAAGACTCTGATAATATTGGTGGAATATTTGGTGTTATTAAAGCTGGTATTGCACCAATTGTAGATATTTTACAACCAACACGTAAAGAAAATGTTGTAGGTAATTTAAGAATAAATGGAAATGTTGCATCAGGTGTATATGGAGGACATATTTTTAATGAAAAAGATAAAACAAAGGTCACAAATAGAGAGATGACTACAGATAAAATAAATATGAATCATTTAAATGTTCAAAATCAATCCAATAATAATACCGGAAAACATGCCACGGAATATCAAGCTATTCAAAATCAACGAGCAACTACTAATCATCAACATATTGGTACTGGTGGTTCAAATAACTTTGGTATAAGACCTTATAATGCAGAATATAATCAACAAAATAATGTAAATAAAACATACGAAATTCATAATAATCATGGAAATATGAGTGTATTTAATGGTAATCAAAATGTAGAAATAAATAAAAATGAAAATATTTTATATCAAAAAAGACAAACAATACCAAATGGTGGTCCAAGTATGATTCCATCTTCAGAATTTTTAGGTGAATTAAATGGAATTCAAACATATGAAAATAATTCAAATAGATTGGATTCTTCATTATTAGATGCATTTAAACAAAATCCATATACAAAATCACTATCAAGTGTTGCATAATAAAATAATATTTTTATTTAATATAAATATTATTTTATAAATATGGTATGTATTCTAAATTGTTATTATCATAAATAGTCGCTTGAAATAGATCATTATAACCTTCAACAAATACTTTATCTCCTGTATATATGGAATCACAACCTTGATCATTCATACATTTTTTATTTTTGAAACTGATTGGCAATTTTATCATATTGTTTTTATCATTCATAGTATAATAATTCCATTTATCTCTATTTCTAAACAATTTTCTACCCATTAATGGTAATATTGTTTCTTTTCCTGTTATTCTTGTTAAAATTCCTACCTGATTATAATTTGTATCAAAATTTTGTGTTTTTATATTTATTGGTAATTTTTTTAATTTATAATCATAAATATTGCTTACATTATCTTTAAATGGTGGAACATATGGATCTAATAATACATCATTATCTTTAGAATAATAATCTTTCATTAAATCATTATTTATTTTAGATATGTGATTATTTTTTTCAACTTTAGTTGTAGATTTTTTAATATACTGATTATTATGTTTATTATTAAAAATATTATATAAAAATAATATACATAAAATTATACCTATTAAAAAAATAAATGTATAATTTTCAATGCAAATTACTCCTTTTGGACATTTTTTAGCCATTATATATATATAATTTTATTATAAAAAAATATAATATTATCTAAAACTTTGTTCTAAAAATTTTTTAGAACCCGATATAATTTCTTTTGAAATATCATCTTTATTTGATATTCCGCTATCATCTATTTTTTCTTTTTCTCTTATTGAATCTTCTCCCCCATCTTCTGCATTTTTTCTATCACTTTTACCCATACCTTTTATTTCATTATTTTTATCTTCATCAGATGCTTCTGGTCCTTTTTTATTCATGTCTTTTTTAATATCTTCTGGTCTTGTTTCTGGTGGAGATTTTTCTTTTACAAAATATGTTTTGCTTTTACTTTTCATACTATTTCTATATCCTTCATAAATAATTTTTTTTGAAATATTATTAATAAAAGTATTATTTTTTAATAAAGTTTCATATAAAATATTTAAAAAAATTAAAGGAAAAATAAAAATTATGCTTCTCTCTTTTTTAAAAACATATATAATTAAAAATAAAATTATGAAAATACAGATAAATATGTAATCAGTTTTAAAAAATGAAAAAATAATATAACATATTGAAATAATATATAATATATTTAAATCTAGATATTTTAAATAATAATCATTAAATTTTTTATTAAATAAATTAGAATAATTTGCATTACGTGTAGCATTTAATCTTTCTTTTAAAAAAAAAATAAATTTATCAAATTTTGTCATATCATTTGGCATTTTTTATTATATTAATTATATAATAAAAAATAAGTTTAAACAATTAATTACTTTTTGTAAAACTTGAAAAATCAAACTTATTTAAAACATCCATAGCTTTTTCTAATACTGGAGCCATTTCTTTTATACCCCCCAATAATTCTTGTTGTTTTGAAATTAAATTAGTTGTTGTATCTCCTAAACTTCTTATATTATCTTTTCCCATAACTTGTTCAAAGTTATCATACGCTGCCTCCATTTCGTCTGCCCTTGTTAAATTTTTATTAAGGTTATTTGGAATATTATTTTTTGGTGGGCTATGTTTAATCTTTGAATAACCTAATGGTTTGTTATTTTGAAATCCTCTTCTTTTTTTTTTATTATTTTGTAATCCCTCAATATTTTCAAAACCCGATTTATTCCACATCCTGTTATCGCTCGTTGGCCTCCTACGTCTGTCGGCCTTTTGTTGTCCACTAAAATACGTACGTTTTCTTCTACGTTTAGCGTCCTTATAATCTTCACTTTTATCATGTATATAATCGCTAGCCTCTTGTGTTGAATCATTCATTTTGTTTTTTGGTATTACATTGGTGTCGTTTGGCTGTCCAATACTATTGACACCCATCATTGGATACTTATCAAAACCTTCTAATATTGATTCTTTTGCAGCAGGATTATGAAGTCCTTTTTTACCAAATCCAGTTTTGATATTAGTAACATTTTTATTCATATGCGTTTTTCCATCATTAAAAATTGGAGATATTTTAAGAGTGTCACGTTGCATGGGAGAGGCTCCTATTAAATCTTCTCCACGATCGTTAACTGTACTTTGTTTTGTCTGACGGGCTCTTTCTTGAAGAGCGCCTCTAAGCATTGCTTTTCCTGCCGGGAGGTCTTTCAAAGGTTTATTATTGCGAGCTGCGCTTTTATCTGTGAAATTTTGTTTTATTAATTTTCCGTAGTCAGCAGAGTTTACAGTATTTCTGCCCTCCTCTTCATTAGTAAAATTAGCGCCTTCTTTTAGATTATTATACCCCTCTACTATATCTAGATCAACATCATTTTCTAAATCTATATTATCCGTATCAATATTATCTAAATCTTCGGAATCATAATCTTCAGAATCATAATCTTCGGAATCATAATCTTCAGAATCATAATCTTCAGAATCATAATCATCTTCAACATCATAATTTTTTTTCTTAAATTCTTTATTTTCTAATCCTTCTCTTGAAAAAGATTTTTTACAAAATAGATAACTAAATGTTATAATCAATGAAACTAAAAGAATCGCTGACATATTTTTTGTATACAAAAATACAAAACCTGCTACTAAATAAAAAAGCAATACACTAATTAAATCGTTTGACATTAATCTACTAATAAGCAAAACTCCAGAAATAAAACTTACTAAATATAAAGTTAATTTTTTATTTAAAAAACCAAGTGAAAAATTTTCCATTATCTTTTTTGCCATTTTTATATATAATTATAATATAAAATTATAAAAATTATAAATTTTTATATTCATTTAACTTTGATGTAATATTTTGAATTATATTATTTATTTCATTTATTTCATTTGTAGGGTTATTATTTAAAGAAATTAAGTAATTAATTAAATTTAATAATGCATTATGTTGTTTTTCGAGATTTTCTTTTTTCAATAAAATAAATGACTTATATTCATTTAATTCATATATTTCAAAATCATTATGACTTTTTTTTTCTTTTAACTTTTTATATTTATTTAATATTTCTTTTTCTTTTCTTGAAATACTATTAATAAAATTTCTTATTAAATGATCAGATTCTTTAACATAATATGCTGTTGTATTTTCTAAATTATTATTTTTATTCATATAATATATATTTTTAAAAAATATAAATAATATATACTTATATTATTTAGGATGAGTAAAACTAACGGAGATATTTTATTATCTGAAGACGATAGTAGATATGTAATGTTTCCAATTAAAGATCAAGATATATGGAAAATGTACCTTAAACAAGAAGATCTTTTTTGGAGAGCTCAAGAAGTTGATTTGTCTAAAGATAAAACTCATTGGGAAAGCTTAAATCATGATGAACAATTTTTTATAAAAATGATTTTAGCTTTTTTTGCAGCAAGTGATGGAATTGTATTAGAAAATCTTGGCATGCGTTTTATGAGCGAAGTTCAATTAAGTGAAGCGCGAGCATTTTATGGACTTCAAATTGCAATGGAAAATATTCATTCTATTATGTATTCAACATTAATTGATACATATATTAAAGATGCTAATGAAAAAAACAAACTTTTTAATGCCTTAAATGAATATCCATGTATTAAAAAAAAAGGAGATTGGGCTATAAAATGGATTAATGATAAACGATCTAGTTTTGCAACTAGATTAATTGCATTTGCATGTGTCGAAGGTATATTTTTTTCTGGCGCATTTTGCGCTATTTTTTGGTTGAAAAAAAGAGGTTTGATGCCTGGATTAACTTTTTCAAATGAATTAATTTCGCGGGATGAAGCTTTACATACAGAATTTGCAGTATTATTATATAGTAAATTAGATAAACAATTAAAAAAACAAAAAATTCATGAAATAATTACTGAAGCAGTTGAAATAGAAACAGAATTTATTAATGATGCATTAAGTTGTAGATTAATTGGAATGAATAGCATGCTTATGCAACAATATATTGAATTTGTAGCTGATCGTTTAAGTGTTCAATTAGGTGCTGATAAAATTTATAATAGTAAAAATCCTTTCGATTGGATGGAAAATATTAGTATTGAAAATAAAACTAATTTTTTTGAAAAAAGAGTAAGTGATTATTCTCTTGCAACAAAAGTTGAAAATAAAGAAGATGCTTTTGAATTTGGTGATGGTGGATTTTAAATAGTTTTTTATATTTTATTTAATATTAAAAATATAAAAAAAATAATTATTTTCTTACTTTTTTTTCAGTTTTATTATTTTTTTTTCTTCTTGTTCTTTTATTTTTTTTATTATGTTTATTTTTTGTTTTTTTATTAACTTTTCTTTTTTTCTTAGATTTTTCTAATTTTTTACCAATCTTTTTTTTATAACCACCTTCTTTAGGTGGGGGCGGAACTGATTCTTTTATTTCGTCTCTAGACACATTATCATCTATTTTTAATAATTCATTGTCATCAAAATGTTCACTATGTTTATCGGGTATATAAATTAATACATCATCAACCTGTGGATCATTTTTTATAATAGTTCTTGAACTAACTAATTTTACAAAATTTGGTAAAAGTGCAAATAACTTTATTAATTTTTTTCTTAAACATTCAGTTACTGGATGTGAAATTGACACATATCTTACTATATTAATTATATCATCAACACTTTGACTTTCTTTCAAATAATCTAATGACTCAAAAGTATCAAAACTATCAATAGTTACATGTTGTAATTGATTATTTATATTATAACATAATTCATTTAAAAATTTTATAAGATTAATGTAATCAAGTTCTCCATATCTCTCTCTTAAACAAATTAGTAATAAAAAAATATTTAAATTTTTTGATGTTTCAAGTATTCTTTTTTGATAATTTAAATAATTTAAATGTTGTACGCATTTATCTGAAAGACCCAGGCCTTCTTTTAAATATTTTTTTTGAAAAATTTGCGGATACATCTCAATTTGTGTTTTTTTATCTTTTCCAAATGTTGTAGGTAAATCTTGTTCATACAATTTAATGTAGTCAGCTTCATTAATATGATCAGTTTCAAAAGGATTATAATCTTTATTTTCAATATTAAAAATAAATAAATCTAATAAAGCCTCTTTTAAGTCTGTAAATTCTTTTGGATCATTTGGGTCATTCTCTTGCAAAACTATATCTAAATAATCTTGTAAAAAAACTCCTGTTTTTATTCTATAAACAATAAATCCTTGATTAACTTTTTTATCTTCGCTAATAGCCTTTTTGTCTTCTTCTTTCAGTTTTGGTCGTGGTTTTGATTTTTTCGCTCTCTTCGTCGCCGTCTCCAGCTTATTAGCTTTTTCTATAGCTTCTCTTTTTTTAGCTTCTTCTTGGGCTTTTAAAATTTCTTCCTTTTTTGCTTTATCTTGTTTCCTTGCTTCTTTTTCCTCTATAGCTTTCGCTAGATTTTCTTTTCTTTTTAGGTCGGTTTTTAACCTTTTGGCTTCAACTTCCGCGACTTGTTCGTCTGCTATAGTAGTGCCTCGAGGTGTTCGTTCTCTTTTTGATCGTCTTACACTTGCTTCTGGTGGTGTATTAACACTTGCTTCTGGTGGTGTATTAGCTCCACCAGTTATGCTCATTTTTTCATTGCATTTCAAATTTTTAATAATATAAAAATCTAAATCAGAGAAACCATTTTCAGCAATTAAAGATGCCGATTCTATTATTTCTCTTGGTATTATTTTTTCTACAGACATTAATTTTTCAAATTGTTCTTTTAATTTATCTGTTCCAAAATTTAATGGGGGTGCTACTTTTTGTTTTGCTGAATTTATATGCATAATTAACCATGCATATAAAATAATTAAATTTCCACCTGAAACATTTATAATAAAAGGTGAAGTTGTATTTTCCCCACCATTTAAAAATTCTGTGTAAGCTTCAAATAAACGGCTCAAATCATCATCATGATAACATCTTATTAAGAAATTTTTTCTAAGTTCTCGCTTTTCTGTTTTATCATCTTTAGTTGTTTCTTCTATAATTAATAATTCATATATTGCTTTTTCTAAAGTTAAAGTTGTTCCTACTTGTTGAGATTTTAATTTTCCAGTAACATTTTTTTTACTTGTAAAAGTAAAATCATATAATTCCCCTCGAAGATTTTTTTTTAATAATTGAATTATCCAATCATCCATTATTATATTAAATAAATATTAAAAGTAATTAAATTATAATATTTATTATGTGTGGAATTATTTTTATTTTATCTAAAAATAAAAACAATATTATTGAAAATATATTAAATAGTTTAAATGTTATACAAAATCGCGGATATGATTCTATGGGATTATGTTATTTTGATATTAGTAATAATGAATATAAAATAAAAAAAAATATATCTACACCTAATAATAAATGCTTTGCAAAATTAAAAGAAGATATTATAAATAATAACATTAATTCTTATATAGGATTGGGGCATACCAGATGGGCGACTCATGGATCAAAAACTATAAATAATGCACATCCGCATATTTCTGAAAAAGGAAATATTATATTAGTTCATAATGGCATAATAAATAATTTCAATATTATTAAAAAAAATTTACAAAATGTTGGAATAAATTTTTATGGTTCTACAGATAGTGAAATAATTGCAAATTTAATAGAATATTACCTATTATATATGAATAATGATATTAAAGTTGCAATAGAAAAAACTGTAAATGAATTGCAAGGAACTTGGGCTTTAATAATTATTTATACGAAAGAATTAGATACATATTATATTACACGAAAAGGATCTCCATTAGTAATAGGAAATAATGAAAGTTATTTTATATGTTCTTCTGAACCTAATGGATTTGTTGGATTAGTTTATGATTATATTACTTTAAATGATAATACAATAATTGAAATAAAAAATAACAATTTTTCTCTAAATAATAGTGATTATAATGTTAAAAAAGTAAGTTTAAACGATGTAATAGACGTAAGCAATTCATATAATCATTGGATGTTAAAAGAAATAATGGAACAACCTGAAACTATACAAAAAGCATATAATTTTGGTGGTCGTATTTGTGATAATAAAGTAAAATTGGGGGGTTTAGAACACTTTAATAATATTATTAATTATATAGAACATATAATATTTATTGGATGTGGAACAAGTTATAATGCCGCTTTATTGGGAGAATATTATTTTAATAGCAATAAAAAATTTATAACTACAAAATCAATTAATGCATGTGAATTTAATAAGCATAGTTTACCAAATATAGAAAATAAATCAAAAATTTTATGTATTTTTTTAAGTCAATCAGGAGAAACAATTGATGTATATAATTGTTTAAATATATGCAAATATGAAGGAACATTAACTTTAGGTGTTATTAATAAAGTAGATTCATTGATTGCTAGAGAAGTTATGTGTGGTGTTTATTTAAATGCTGGACCAGAAATAAGTGTTGCATCAACAAAATCATTTACATCAATGTTAATTGTTATTAGTTTAATCGAAATTTGGTTCTCTCAAAAACTAAACACAAATTATTTAAATAATAATTTAAAAATTAATAATTTACGTTTATTATCAACTACATTAACTAGCTTATTATTTGATTTCTCTTTTTTAAATCAAATTGATACATTAAAAAAATTTATATTAAATGAAAATATAAATAATATTTTTATTTTAGGAAAACATAAATTATATCCAATCGCATATGAAGGATCTCTCAAAATAAAAGAAGTTTGTTATATACATTGTGAAGCATTTAGTGCTGGATCACTTAAACATGGACCATTTGCTTTATTGGATAAAACAAATTTAACAATATTATTAATTGATTATAAAGATAAAATAAATTATGAAAATATAAAATCAACATTTCATGAAATTAATTCGAGAGAAACTAATTTATTTATTATTACAAATTCAAGAGAAGTTATTGATGAATTAAACTTAGATGAAGATCAATGTATTTTATTACACGCATTAGAATATTACAATGAAATAATATTTATTGTTGCACTACAATTTTTAGCATATCAAATATCAATAGGAAAAAATATTGATCCAGATCATCCACGTAATCTTGCAAAAACTGTCACTGTAGAATAAAAAAAAATTGAAATAATTTATAGTTAATTTATTTATATTTAAAAATATGCCATATGAAATTACCGGTGATAATATTCATATGCCAAGTTGGGCAATAGACGAAAAAAAATTAACAATAAAAATGTTGAGAGAAGGTCAACAAAAACGATTGATGAGTGATCCAGATATAAAAAAAAAAAAAAATGAAAATAAACTTTCTCATAAAAATTACAAATGTCCATTATGTGAAACAGAGGGACATGATTATTTACAAGCAGCACATGTCGGTCAACCCATTATGCAGGTAATTAAAAAAATTGTAGAAGAAAATTGGGATATAACTAATGGAAATTTCGCAAAATTATTTAATATTATAATCGAATATGAAAAAAAATATAAAATCAAAGTTTGTTGCAGAAAATGTAATAAATCACTGGAATCATAATTTTATAAAGTTTTTAATTTTTAATTATATCATTATAACAAGGTGGATCTAATTTTTCTTCTTCATATATCACAGTAACCAATGGCGAATTAACAAATTCTTTATGTTTTTTTTTTGGTGTTGTACTTTTATTAAAAAATAAATAATAAATTTCAAAACACATTTTATATAATATATTTGAATAATTTCTTATAAAAATTAAAAATTATTCAAATATTAAATTATTCAAATATTAAATTATTATTATATTCTCGCTTTATGTCTTCATTAATTAAAATTACATCATTTCCTGTAGCCATTTTATAATAACATCTAAATGTAATTAATATATCAATAAAAGCATTATGTAAGTTATTTGGAAGAATTTCATCAGGAAATAAATGAGCAAATAACTCTTTTAATGATGGAGTTTTTAAATATCTTCTATTTAACTTATCATATCTAACAATATTGCAAACATGCTTTCCATTTTTCATTGTACAAAATTCTGCTTTTTTATGTTTAGTATTATTAATATTATATGAAAATTTTTGTGGAATTTTATTCCTAAAACATTCAACTAAAACTATTTTTTTATCAAAAGATAAATTATGACCCACTATCATATCAGCACTATCTAAATAATGATTAAACCATCTTAATGCGTCAGTTATAGGTATTCCATTTGCATTCAAAAATTCTCTTGATAATTTATGTATTTCAAATGATTTTTCATTCATTACAATGTTATCATCTATTTTAATATAATCATTTCTATATTTAAAATTATTTGATTCTAAATTATATAAAACATAACTTAATTGGATAATATATGGCCATTTATTATGTTGAAAAACTGTTGCATCTTTTTCTGGTAAACCAGTTGTTTCTGTATCGAATATTAAAATATTCATTTACTTATTTCTTTATATAAATAATATAAATATCAAATCATTTTTTTTTTTATTTAAAAAAAAATTGATTTAAACAATTTGTAATTCTATTTATTCATAACTATCATGGCCGATACTTCTAACAACGCAATGACTATGTTTTCCCAAACAAAACTTATCATTCCAGATTTTGTTTCTCCTCTCGATGTAAATAAAATTTATGAATGGTTTGAAAAATATAATATTGCAAAAGTGGAAAATGTAGATTTTTATGAACATGAAGAAGAAGAATATTATGTAGAAGATGGGCCATCATTTTATGGATATGCTATTATCGATATTAAAGAATGGTATGATAATAATTGCACTCGCAATTTTTATGAAAATATTTGCAATATGAAATGCAAAATGGTTTTTGATGATCCATATTATTGGGAACTTGAATTTTATGATTATACATTATATAATAATCTACATTCAAATTCATGTGACTGTAGCCATGATAGTGAGCTTTATTATAATCAAGCCCAGAATCTAAATGTGTCTAATAATTCATCTCATCTTCTTGAATCTGAAAATAAAGAAGAAGAAAGTAGTGAAGAATACGATAGCGGAGAAGAAGTAGATGATGAGAATGATGTAGATTATGTTTATGAAGAAACAGATAATGAAGAAGATAACTATTATAACTACAATATTTATCATAAAATTGATAATAACATGAAAACTCTTAAAAAAAATAAGCCAAAGCAAAATACAGAAAATGACAATGTTACAACTACTTTCGAAGGTTCGCTTGTTTCAAATAATAAAAACTACATGAAGCGTAATAAGCGTAAAGATTTTAAAAATGTATGGGTTCGCCGTCTTCGTCAAAAGAATAACGTATAAATTATAAATAAAAATCTTGATTATTTATTTTAGATTCTTTACATAATCCATATGTTACTCTATGCCATGGACTAATACCATTTTTTTTTATTCCTTCTATGTGTTGTGCTGTTCCATATCCTTTATTTTTTTCTAGATTATAATAAATATTTAATTTATTATATTTATTACATAAATCTTTAATATATAAATCTCTCTCAACTTTTGCCAAAATAGATGCCGCGGCAATTGAGCAATATTTATTATCTCCACCTTCAATGGTTATATTAGGTATATTAATAATTTCATCATTTCTCAACACTGTGAAAGGTTTAAAATCATTACCATCTACAATAATAAATATATTAGAAATATTTTCATTAATTTTATTAATTACATTTTTTATAGATTCATGCATGGAATTCATTGTAGAAACTCTAATATTATTTTTATCAATATACTTTTCGTCATTATAAGTTACACTATAAAATAAAGCATTATTCTTAATATAATTATATGCTTCTAATATTTTTTTTTGTGATGTAAATTTTTTACTATCTTTTAATAAATCATATTTAAAATTATCATTTTTAGGCAAAATAACAGCTGCAGTATACACTCTTCCAAATAAAGGACCCCTTCCTGCTTCATCTACTCCTATTTCAAAGATCGTATCTTTATTGTTATAAAAATGCTGAAGTCCATTTTTATTATTCATTTTTTTTACAACTTTTTTTATTATATATAGTTTATATAATAAACTATGAAATTCAATTTTAAATTTAATTATTTATTATTACTATTATTAGTGCTATTTTTAATTTCATGTTTTTGTTTTCAATTTATAATTAGTGATAAAGAAACATTTAATAACCGATTTTTACTACCAGAAAGTTTTGAACAAAATTTTAGAAAAATAGGAGAGAAAGACAATTATAGTTATTATTTATTAGATAATCCAATGAAAAATTTTTATTTAAAAAATAATGTTAATGCTACTACAATGGATAATCAATTTAATATTATTAAACAATTAGATGCAAGTAAAAATAATGTAAATTATCCTAGTTTTACAGATGATGATTATAATTATTATTTTACTAATATTGATAGTTTATATTTTAGAAACTATCAAACATTAGGTCAACCATCATTACCTATAATAATTGATTTGAGTTCTACAAGTATTCATAGTACTATTAATGGAAATATGAATTTAATAATATTATTAAACAATAATCAGGCCGATGGAAATGATTTAGAAGTATATGATTTAAGCAAAAATATTTTTTCGATTGATCTAAAAATCGACAATAGTCCTGTTATATTAAATGGAAAAATTGTAGGTACAAAATTGAAAGATATTAGTACTAATAATATTTCTGATACTTCATTAAATATTAATGATTTACCTCCAGCACTTGTTTCACAATTATTAGGATTAAATCAAATAAATACTTCAACAATAGGAAGACAAAATAATACCACTAATAGTATTGAATTAATAAACAATAGTGTAAATAATGGCGGTATGTTATCTACATTACCTACTAATTTTTCACATAATTCACCTTATTATAATAATTCTTTTGAATATGCTATGAATAGTTTATCTAACCCAATTGTTAATAAATTATATTCAAATAATCCATTAGAACAATCGCAATTAATGTTAGATAACAAAAACGTTAAAGATGTTTGTACTTTATGTAATAGCTGTAAAGGTAATAATTGTAATTGTTGCAATCAAAAAAATAGACTACCAAATTATGAAAAAAGAAAAACTAATTCTGACGAAAATATATTAGAGACTAAAAAAAAAAATATTGAAAAAAATATAAATAAAACAAATGAAACAAATATTCAAAATAAAATAAATGAAAACAGCAAAATAGGTAGAAAATTTTCTTCTTTAGATTCCAATATGACAATGTTTAATACTACAGCCGATTTAAATGATAAAACGCAAACAAATTTTACACCTTCACTATTAAATTCTAGTTTAAATTCTGATCTACCAAGACCAATGTTAGCTAATTTTAGTACTTTTTAAAAAAATAATTATAAATATTTATAACTATATTTATAATTATAAAGCATATACTTTTTTTCTCAAACTTTAAAATTTTATTAATAATATTTTCTTTTAAAGTTTTCATATAAAGTATTATATAATATTAATGTGATTGCGCTCTTTTTTTAAGAAAAAAGAGATTCACCTCCTCACCCACCTCTTTGTTTATTTTTTTTACTTCTTTTATTTTTTCGTGTTCTTGATTTTTTTAATTTTTTATTAACTTTTTTATTAAACTTTTTTGTATATCTAGTTTTATGTCTTTTATAAATCGCCATTCTTATATATATATTAAAATATAATATAAATATAAAAAATTATATTTTTTTCTTTAAGCATTTTTTATCTATTTTAAATGTTTTACATTTTTTTTCTTGAGGAACAATATTTATTACACATTTTGATTTTTTTCCATATAATGGTTTTGTACAACCTTTTTCCTTTATATTTTTTAAAGTTTTATTTTTATAATTAAATACATTCGGTTTATCTATTGTACATCTTGATCTAAAGTGCTCATATCTATCTCTTATATCACAATATTTTAATCCAGATTTTTTTTTAAGCATTTTATTTATTAATTCATGCAAATTAAAAATATAACGAGAGAAATTTTTTCTATTTTCAAAAATTTTATCATTTAATGGAAATTTTTTAAAATTATTTACTAAATTTATTCTGCAATATTTACATGGCAAAGTATATTGCAGATTTAATAACATTTGTTTATACTTATTTTTTTGAAGTTTACTTGGATTAACTGGATAATTAAAGCTTACTACATGTAAATAATGCCATAAACCAGGTCCCCATACACTTGTTAACATTCCATCATTGCTGTTATATTCTTTTTTATTATAAATTTTTTTTGTTTTATTCATTATAATTAAGAAATATTTTAATTAAAAAAAAAATTATATATATATATATAATTAAATGAAAATTATTAATAATTTTATTCTTGATTTAAAAAAAAATTTAAATAGTGGCTCTTTGTTTTCAATTAAAAATACATTTTATTATATTTTAATAATTATTTTATTAATAATTGCATATATAATATTTAATAAATATATATATCCCAAAATAAGATCTGATTTTGTTATGAATAAAGAATTAATACCACATGAAAAAAATAAGAATAATTTAATTACTGATGCAGCAACTGTATTTTTTTTTAAAACAGAATGGTGCCCCTATTGCAATTCATCCAAACGCGAATGGAATAATTTTAAAAGATATGTTAAAAATTTAAATGAAACAAGAGAAGAAGAAGATATTATAACGGCAATTGAAATAGATTGCGATTCACAACAAGATATATGTAGTAAATATAATGTTGAAACATTTCCTACAATAAAAATAATACATAGAAATAAAGAATATATATATGATTCTAAACCCGAAACATCTCTTTTAATTGAATTTTTAAATAATATTATTACAAAAAAATAAAATTATATATTTATAAACCTTTTTCTTCATAAAATTAAATTAGATATATTAATGTTTGACAAATATATATTTGATAAATCAATATTTGATAAATCAATATTTGAAAAATCTATACTCGATAAATCTATATTAGATAAATCTATATTAGATAAATCTATATTAGATAAATCTATATTCAATAAATCTACGTTTGATAGATCATAAATATTAATATCTTGTTTAAATATATTTTTTTTATAAAAATTATTACCTAAACATTTACCAAGATTTATGAATTTTTTTTTTTCATTATTATCTAAAAAAACTTTCATCCAAAAATTAATATTCACACTCTCCCATATAACACATGTATTTATATAATTTATTTTATTAATCAAATTTTTATAGTCACTATTTATGTATGTTAATTTAATATAATTTTTTACTAAACTACTAAATGAATAAATAAATAAATCTATTAAATTACAATCTTCGTTTAGTGTATATTCTCCCTTTGAAATTAAATATTTATATTTTGTTATTTTTTCTACATCAAAAAATTCATTCTCAATACTATTATCAATTATTAATATATTTTTAAATTCACAATTTTCATTTTCAATACATTCACATATAGGACAATTTGATGTTAAACTACCATCAATATAAAATGTTCCATTTAAATAAATTGATTCAAATAATCCTGGTATTCCACATGATATCATTAATGCTTCATAAATTTTTAAATTTGGAAATGTTTTATGATTTAATGTTATTTTATTTAAAGTTTTAATCTCGGTAGTGATAATATTAAACTCTTTTTTTGTTTCATTATATAATTCTAGTAATGTTGAATTTACATTTAAATTAAATTTACTTGCTAATATAGGTGGTCTTATTATTTCTTGAAATATAGATTTACTAATTATTCCCTTTTTTTTTATAATATTTAATAATAAATTAAGATCCATATTTATTAATTTTTCAAATGGTCTATTTATAATATAATTTTCAATATCATCATAATCACAATTCAGTATAAAAATTAATCCAATCACTGTACCAACAGATGTAGCATATATTGTTTTTATATTATCATATTCTATATATGAATTATTAAAAAGTTGTTTAATTACTCCAAATTGAACTAATCCTACAATTCCACCTCCAGCTATAATAAGATGTTCTATCATTATTAATAAAAACAAGTCAAATGTTTTTATATAAATTCATATCAAAAAATAAATTATATATTATTATAAGTTTTAAATAATGTATAATTTTTGAAATAAAAATATCTAAATAAAATATAATGGAAAGCTTCATTAATTTTAAAAATGATGAAAATGATAATGATAGCTTAAAATTAAATATGGATGAACTTTTTATTAAAAAACAACAACAAGACTTAAATGTATTAAATAATTATAACAAAATTTTAACAAGAATTCATAATAAAATAAAATATTGTTCAAAGCAATTAGTAAATGATCAATGTTGTTGGTATGTAGTTCCTGAATTTATAATTGGTATTCCAAAATATAATCATCTTGATTGTATATCATTTGTTATAGATAATCTTCGCAAAAATGGTTTTATTGTTAGATATACTCATCCAAATTTATTATTTATAAGTTGGAAACAATGGATTCCTAGTTATGTGAGAAATGAAATTAAAAAAAAAACCGGTAAAAATATAGATGAATACGGTAATATTAAAAATACCAATGATGATGATAATAATGATGATGATTTGCTTTACATAAATAATTTAGAAAAAAATAATAATGATTTTGATAATAAATTGAAAATTAATTACAATAAAAATAATAAAAATAATAATAATAATAATAATAATAATAATAAAAATGAATTTAAATCTATAAATACATATAAACCATCTGGATTAATTTATAGCGAAAACTTGTTAAAAAATTTAAATATTTGATATTTTTAATTTATTTTTTTGTTGTGTTTTTTTTGTTGATTTATTTTTTAATCCACCCTTTTTTAATGTTTGTTTTCTTTCTGTTTGTAACCCTTCATTAGTATCATCATCGTCATCCTCTTCACTTGTGTCATCATCTTCCTCTTCACTTGTGTCATCATCTTCCTCTGCACTTGTGTCATCATCTTCCTCTTCACTTATGTCATCATCTTCCTCTTCACTTATGTCATCATCTTCCTCTTCACTTGTGTCATCATCATTATCATCTAAAATTTCATTTTTTTCAGTTATTAATTTTTCTTTTGCTTGTTCTCCTGGTGCTTGTTCTCCTGGTACTGATTCAGTCGGGGTTAAATCACTATTTTTAGTATCATTAATATCGATTAAAACAGCATAGTTATTATTGCTATTTTCTTCCGGTAAAGGTTTTAATGAATTTATTAAATCTTCCAAAAATTTAAAAAATATAATATACATATCTAAAATTTTTATTTTAGTTTCATATGAATATTTAAAAATATCTTCATATGTAATATTTTGCCTTATATTTTTTATTTCTAATTTATTATTTAATTCTTCATCTTTACTATCTGATTTTTTATCTTTACTATCTGGTTTTTTATCTTTACTATCTGGTTTTTTATCTTCCATTAAAAATATTTTGAGAATTATATCATCATATAAACTATTTCTTTTATCTGTATAATCTTTAAACAATTTTACTATATTTTTTCTGATTTTTGAATATATTCTATTATATCCGTCTTGTGAATCTTTTTCATCCTGTTCGTTTTCTTTTAGTTTAAAATTTTCATAATTTTTATATTTATTTATAAATTCACATAATTTTAAACCTGGTCCTGGTTTTTTATCATCAAATAATTTTAAAATTAATTGATATAACTCTTTATATTTACCATCAAACTCTTTCACTAGTTTTTCATAATTTTTTATATATTTATTTTCTAAGTTTTCAAAATCGCTGGTTTTTTGTTTGCTTCTATTTATAAATTTGTTTATTTCTCTAAAATCATTAAATAATATATTTCTTTTCATATATTTATCATAAATTTCATAATCGCATAATTTATTGAATCTACATATTTTTTTAAAAATTTTACTTTCATTTATATTTTTAATAAATGTAAAAAATGTTGGTATTTCTTTATTTCTTAATAATGTATCTTCATCTAATTTTAATTCACAATCTTTTTCATTTACTACTATTTTAACATCATCACTTTCCCCATCTTCTTTATTAAATATACTTTCAAAAAAAATAAAAATAATATTATTTAAACTATAATTTTTTTTATATTGTTTTTGCAAATCATCTTCTAATGCTGGTATTGGTAATTTTTCTTCGCTTGGCGCTGGAGCTAATGCTTCTTCGCTTGGCACCGGAGCTAATGCTTCTTCACTCGGTGCTGGAGCTAATGCTTCTTCACTCGGTGCTGGAGCTAATTCTTTTTCAATTGGCGCCGGAGCGAATGCTTTTTCAATTAGCGCTGAAGATAACTCTTTTTCAATTGGCGCTGGAGATAACTCTTTTTCATTGGGTGCTGGATCTAATTTTTCTTCGCTTGGTGCTGGAGCTAATTTTTCTTCGCTTGGTGTTGGAGCGAATTCTTCTTCGCTTGGTGTTGGAGCGAATTCTTCTTCGCTTGGTGCTGGAGCTAATTTTTCGTCACTACTTTGTGAAGGTGGTTTTTTTTCCTTATCTTTTTCTCCAAAAAAATCAAAATCACCCATAAAAGAAAAAATATTTTTATCATCTTCAGCACCACCAATTTTAACTTGTGAATCTAATTCATGTTTTTTTTCTTCATATTCTTTTAATAGATCTGAATTTAAATTTACATTATATGAAAAAAATATTCCTTTTAATAAAATATATAATCTTACAAAAAATGCAGCAGCAAGTCTACATCTGAATTCAAGTTTTTTTTTTTTGAGAAAATCTTTATCATTTTTTTTAATTAAATCAACATCAAAAATATATAGTGGCTCTCCTGACTTATATTTTGTTTTATATATTGTACTATTAAATAAAGCACTAGATTTTAAAACTGCAGCATTATAAATATCTTGTGTTAAAATATAAAGTTCTTTGCAAAATTTTTTTTCATTATTATCAAACATTTTTATAGAATTCATAAAAAAATCGGACTTATTTAAATATGTTACTAAAGAAAATTTAATAAATGCATCCAAATTTTTTTTAGTATCATCTACTTTAAGAATATAATTTTTTGATTTTGGTCCTATGTTATCAACTAATCCTGCTAAAAAACCTTGTAAACTCATTATTATAATATTATAATATTATAATATTATAATTCTTTTTATATAATAAAAAACAAATAAAAAAAAAAATGAGTTTAAAATTAATAAAAGTTTTATATTAGATATAAAAGTATGGAAGAAATAGTAATAAATAATAAAAATAAAGAAGTAAGTATAACAAGAAAAAATAAAGAAAAATCAAATTTGAATAATAAACAAATTCAAAATTTATGGAATTTATTTGATTCTGAATCAACAAATAATCAAAAAAAACTTGAATGTATATATAGGTCAGATGAATGTGTTGACTTAAAATTAAATTTATGTTCATCTTGTAAAAGTGAATTAATCATTGGAGATGATGGATTTTTAACTTGCGAAAACAATAATTGTGGTATCATTTATAAAGAAAATTTAGACCAAGGAGCAGAATGGAGATTTTATGGAGCAGATGACAATCAATCAAATGATCCAACTAGATGTGGAATGCCAATAAATCCGTTATTAAAAGAATCATCATATAGTTGCAAAGTTTTATGTTGTTCAGGAAAAACAAGTTATGAAATGCATAAAATTAAAAGATATACAGATTGGCAGTCAATGCCCTATAAAGAAAAATCACAATATGATGAATTTCAATTAATCTTAACTATTTCTCAAAATGCTGGTATTCCTAAAATGATTATAGATGATGCTATGAATTATCATAAAAAAATTTCAGAAGCAAAAACATTTAGAGGCTTAAATAGAGATGGTATAATTGCAGCGTCAATATATGTCTCTTGTAGAGTAAATAATTATCCACGAACTGCTAAAGAAATTGCTGATATATTTAATTTAGATAATACAAGTGCTACCAAAGGCTGCAAAAATGCTTTATCAATTATTAATGAAATAGACTTTAAAAATATTAATAATGATAATAATAACAATAATAACAATATTTTAACTTTAAATCAAAGTACGCCCTTAACATTTATTGAAAGATTTTGTAGCAAACTCAGCATAAATAATGAATTAACTAATCTATGTAAATTTATTGCACATAAAATTAATAATATTAATTTAATACCTGAAAATACACCTCATTCTATTGCAGGTGGAATAATTTATTTTATTTCTCAAAACTGTAATTTAAATATTTCAAAAAGCGAAATTAATTGTATAAGTAAAATTAGTGAAGTTACTATAAATAAATGCTATAAAAAATTAGAAGAACATAAAACTGAATTACTACCAAGTGTAATATTAAATAAATATAAATAAAAATATGGTGATATTCGAAAATTTTAGAAAATTAAAAATACTTTTATTTATTATAAATATATAATGCCTCCAAAAATTATATTTATAATACCTTTTAGAGATAGAGATATAGAAAAAACTAGATTTTCTATTTATATTAATTATTTGTTAGAAGACTATAATGAAAACGATTATGAAATTTATTATAGCCATCAATGCGATTCTAGAGAATTTAATAGAGGCGCAGTTAAAAATATTGGATTTTTAGTAATAAAAGAAAAATATCCAAATGATTATAAAGACATGGTATTTGTTTTTAATGATATTGATTGCATTCCAAATATAAAAAATAATATAAATTATGACACAAGTTTAAATAATATAAATCATATTTATGGATTTGACTTTGCACTTGGGGGTATTTTCTCAATAAAAGGCATTGACTTTGAAAAATGCAATGGATTTCCAAATAATTGGGGTTGGGGTTTAGAAGATAATGTTTTTAATAATAGGGTCATAAATAATGGATTAAAAATAAATAGAAAAAAATTAAATTCAATAACATCAAAAAATATTATGCATTTTGCAGAAATAAAATATAAAAAAGTAAATAATAATGATATAAAAAATTATATTAATAATTTTTTACACGATGATCTAAAAACAATAAAAAATTTAAATTATGAAATAATAAGAAATAATGAAAATGTAAATTTTGAATTAAATAATCAGTATATTATTAATATTAATAATTTTGATACACTATATTCATACAATAAAAAAGATTTTTTTTATAAAGATATAAGTACATCAACCAAATTAGAAATTAATACAAAAAAAATTAATACTCGCTGGAATATGAATAAATTATATATTAAATAAAAATGATTTAATATTTTTGTTATAATAAACAGTAAATATGGATAATAATAAATTAAATGTAGTTGCTGCTATTTTATTTCATGATAATTTTATATATTTACCAAAACGCAGCCATTCACTAAAAAATAATCCCAATAAATTTGAATTTCCAGGAGGCAAAGTAGAATGTGGCGAAACATTACAAGAAGCACTTCAAAGAGAATTGAAAGAAGAACTATCTATAAATGTTGATATAAATAACATTAAAGAATTTCCAAATAATACAATAGAAACTGATAATATATTTTTAACAACTTTTATTATTGATAAATGGACAAATAAATTAACAATAAATCCAGAAATCAATAGTGAAATATTAATAATAAAATTAAATGAATTAGAATATGTAAATGATTTACTAGAAACAGATAAATTAATTATACCTGCAATTATTAACTTTTTAAAATAATTTTTATAATTATTATTTTAATAATAAAATAATTATTATAATCATCATCATGATCCACACATTAAACAATCTTCACTGTTTTTTTCTTTATTGTTTTTAGGCTCTATTGTAAATTGTTGTGCTTGATGTTTTGCTTTACGTCTTAAATAATAAATTCCTGTTTTTAATCCAAGCTTCCAGCTATAAAAATGCATATTTGTTAATGCTTTTGGTTCAGGATCTTCCATCCATAAATTTAAACTTTGCGACTGACAAATATATAATCCTCTATCTCTCGACATATCAATAATATCTTTCATTGGTAGTTCCCAAACAGTTTTATATTTTTCTTTTAAATTTTGTGGTATATTTTCAATATGCTGAATACTACCTTTATTTTCAATAATATTATTTTTTAAACTTTCATTCCATAAATCTAATTCTAATAATTCATTAACTAAATATTTATTTACTAACACAAATTGCCCTGCTAATGTACTTCTACTATAAATATTACTAGTAATAGGTTCAAAACATTCATTGTTGCCTAAAATTTGACTTGTACTTGCTGTCGGCATAGGTGCTGTTAATAAACTATTTCTTAATCCATATTTTTTAATACTTTTCTCCAATTTATCCCAGTCATATCTATTATCAATAGGTTTATCATTCCATAAATCAAATTGAAATTGTCCATTACTTATAGGACTTCCAATAAAACTAGAATATGCTCCCATAAAATTATCATTTAAATTCTCAATTTCACTTTTAATTGGTTTATGTTTATTTAGTAATTCATCTATTTTATTATCTGTATTTACAGCAGCACCAATAGAAGCTTCTGTTATATTATATATGTTATATTTTCTAAATTTATTATTTTCATCATCTTCAATAAAACTCCAATTTTCATAATTATATTCTTGTTGTAAATATAACATTTCTTCATATCGTTCTTTTGCAATTTCATTACTTCTTTCTAATGCAGCATAATATATTGTTTCAAAAATCATTTTATTTACATTTTTTGCTTCATTGCTGGTAAATGGTATATCCATTTTAAAAAAAACATCTGCTAATCCTTGAACACCTATACCAATTGGTCTATGTTTTAAATTTGATCTTTCTGTTTTTAGTGTTGGATAAAAATTTATATCAATAATATTATTTAAATTTGTAACTAAAATTTTTGTATTTGAATATAATTTTTCATAATCAAATGATTTATCCTCTTTTACATACATACTTAAAGCTAAAGATGCTAAATTACAAACAGCTGTTTCATTTGCATCTGAATATTCTATAATTTCTGTACATAAATTACTTGATTTTATGGTACCAATATTTTTTTGATTTGATTTTAAATTACATGCATCCTTATATAATAAATAAGGAGTACCTGTTTCCATTTGTGAATCTAATATTTTCATCCATAAATCGCGCGCATTTATTTGCTTAATAAACATCTTTTCTGATTCATATTTCAAATATAATTGTCTAAAATCTTCACCATATACATCAGATAATCCTGGTGTCTTATCTGGACAAAATAATGACCATTCTTTATCTGCTTTAACTCTTTCCATAAACAAATCACTTACCCAAAGTCCATAAAAAAGATCACGACATTTTGATTCTTCATCACCATGATTTTTTTTTAATTCTAAAAATTCTTCAATGTCTGGATGATGTGGTTCTAAATAAATAGCAAAACTACCATTTCTTTTTCCACCTTGATCTACATATCTTGCTGTTTTATTATAAACACCTAACATTGGAATTATACCATTTGATACGCCATTTGTTCCTCTAATATGTGACCCGAATGATCTAATATTATGAATATGTAAACCGATTCCACCAGACCATTTAGAAATTTTAGCACAATCTTTTAAAGTATCAAATATTCCATCTATTGAATCATCTTGCATACCAATTAAATAACAAGAACTTAGCTGGGGTCTTGGTGTTCCAGCATTAAACAGAGTAGGTGTAGCATGAATAAAATATTTATTAGACATTTCATGATATGTTTCTTTCACTTTTTCCATATTATTACCATGAATAGTTAATGCTACTCGCATAAACATATGCTGAGGTCTTTCTATAATTTCTTTATTGCATTTCATTAGATATGCTCTTTCTAAAGTTTTAAATCCAAAAAAATCAAATAAAAAATCTTTTTTATAATCAATTAATGATTCAATTAAATCTTTATTATCTTCTATATTTTTTATTAAATTTTCACTTATTAATTTATAATTTTTATTATTTACATCCAAAAAATCATACAATTTTTTAATTGTATCATAAAATGAATCGCTTGTGTTTTTATGTAAATTTGAAATTGCTATAGCACTTGCTAACATGGTATAATCAGGATGAGTAGACGTCATAGATGCACACTGTTCCGCAGTTAATTCATCAATTTTTGTTGTTTGAATGTTATCATACAATTGGTCTATTACTTTCATAGCAACTTGAGCATAAATAATATTATTTAATTTGAATTCTTTCCCTAATGTTTTTATCCTTTTTAAAATTTTATCAAAAGAAATTATTTCCTTTTTATTATTTCTTTTAATAACATACATTTCAGAAACATTATTTTTTAAAGATTTCATAATATATTTATTAATTAATATAATTTTAAATTGTTTGAAAATATATTTATATATATATAAATAAATAATAAATTATATATATAAATTTACAACATGATGATGACAAAATTTTTTTATATTTTTTTATATAATGATATATTATAATAATGAGTGAAATATATACAGATTTATTACCACAAAGGAAAAAAAAAAAAAATAAAAATATGGAAACATATAGAGTCAATTATGTAAATGTTGCAGCATATAAAGTTCATGAAAAACCATATTATAAAAAAAGTGATTATGTTTATTTTAATAATAAAAATTTTGATTATGTTTATTTTAATAATAAAAATACTACCAATAATAACAATAATTTAAATAATAACAATAATAACAATAATAACAATAATAACAATAATAACAATAATAACAATAATAACAATAATAACAATAATAACAATAATAACAATAATAACAATAATAACAATAATAAAATATCTAGAGGAAGCTGTGATATATTTGAAATTGGATGTCCATGTTTACCATATTCAAAAAAAAAAAAGAAATTGAGAGAACAAGGAGTAATGGTAGATAAACCCGCTGATTATCATTTATATCCAGGAAAATACGGATCTCTAAGAACTCATGGATGGTATGACGTTAAAGTGTATTATAAATATGGACCTAAATGGGTAATGCATGAAGATGGTAAGTTATATTATTATGAATATTAATCAGTATTTACATTTATTACATAATTATTTTGCTCTTTTTCTTCGTTTAATATTTGGTTATTGTTTAAATCTATATCGATTAAACATCCTTGTTGTGAAAAACCATTTCTAACTCTATTATCTTGTCTTTCTAACTTTCTTTTCTTTTTAATTCTATCTTTATATTTTTCAGTATGTTTTTCTTCTAATAAATTATTCCAAAAATTATCTATTAAAGGTAAAATTTTATTAAACCATAACTTATTTCTCAAAATTAAGATACAACTAATTACATCTAATCTCCAATAAATAAATTTATCAAAAATATTATTATTTTTAATGTTATTATTATTTATATTTTCAAACCATATTTTATATTCATTTGAAGAAAAATCAACAACATTAAACGGTACATATTCATAGTGTGGGGTATTATCTTCTTTAAAATATAATAATATAATTCCTTTATATTTGTCTGTATTATCATTTAAATAATCTTCATAATTTTCATATTCTACAAATTTAGTTTCTAAAAAATCACATTCATTTAAATCACATACTTCCATTTGTATTTGCATTTGTACCCAATATTCAAACTTTGGTATTCCAGAAATCACTCTTGATACAACATTTTTAATTTCTAACATTCTGCCAAACAAATCACTATTTTTATCACAAACAATTCCATCTGGTGATGCAGCAATAAATGGATATTTGCTATGTGGTATGCATCCAAATTCAGTAACTACTGTTGCATTTTTAAATTCATAATACATTGTAGAAACAGGTTCATATTTTTGACCCCAATGTAATGGTGAATTTAAATTTGTAACTTTAAATTTATTAATATCAATCGGTTCGCATTTTTCAAGAACTAATTGACCTTGGCTATATTCACTTACAAAAATTTTCCATATATTAGAAGCAGTTAATGTTGAACTTCTAAATATATACCATTCATCTGTTCGTTGCTCAGGTTGTTTTATCTTCTTTAAATTATTTATTGTATCATTAATTTTATTATATTGATTTGTTAAATTTATACTTTTATTATTTTTTTTTCTCACAATAGAATCACCATATTCTCTTTTTGGTATAACAAATTTATAAATAATAGAAATTGAAATATTTATAGAATTATTAATTAAATTTAAAAATTCTTCTTCACTATAATTAGCTATTGTTTTATATAATTTAGATTCAATATATTTTACATATAATATCTCATAAAAAATATCAAATAGTTCATCTTTTATTTCATAATACATTATCTGTTCGATATTATTATTTATAAAATCTAATTGATCATACATAATTTCTTCTAATAAATTAAAGATTAATTCTTTATCATATAAATTTATTTTATGTTTAATAAATAAATAATTTATAAATTTTATAACTCGTTTATTCATATATAATATTATAATCTAATATATTATTATATTTTAATATCAATTATTTTTTAATGTTTTAACTTTATTCTTTTTATCAGGTGGCAAACATTTAATCGTTGAAATATGTTTATCATCTTTTTTTAATAAAAAAATATTATCATCTTTATTATATATTAAATATGGCAGACTAGTAATTACTCCGGTTATTCTATCATATGTTACCTCTTTTGTTTTCAATAAATTTTTTCGGTCTAACGCCTTCAATAAATATTTTTTTAATGCTAATATATTTTCAGTATTTAAATCAAAAAAATCTTTAGCTATTGTTTCTGAATATATATTTAATTTTTTTATTTTTTGACTTTTATCTAATTTACTCCATGTCTCATTTTTATTTTCATTGCTTTCATTTTCTAAGAAATTATTTATTAAATTTTTTTCATTTTTTGATTCGTAAACTGGATTTATATTATTACCATTTAATAACATAGTTTTATATGCTATATTTTTTAATTCTTGACAATCACTATTTTTAATCTCATTTTTTTCTTCACAAATATCGCTCATAATTTTCTTTATATTATTTATAATTTTAATTTTAAACTATTTTATTTAACTATATAAAAATAATACTACGTATATATATTTATGAAAACTATTTATATAAATAAAAATACATTTAACGATGATAATAATGAAATAAAAAATAATAATCCCAATGAAAAATATAAAAAAAGAGAAATTATTAAAACTGCAATTCAAGACGCTAGTCTTTGTAAATTTATTGAAGAAATAAAAACAGATAGTAATAAACAATTAAATTTATTATACGATATTCATAGTAATAATGATAAAAATTTTATTGGAAAAAAATTTATAATTAATGAAATTCGAAATAAAATAAATAATTATAAATCACAAGATAAAAAAAAAAATTTACACGACAATGAAAACTTAATAACTATAAATAATATAATACAAAAATTAATTGACTCTAATTTATCATGTTATTATTGTAAATGTAATTTATACTTAATTTTTGAATCAGTTAGATATAAAAAACAATGGACATTAGATAGATTAAATAATCTCGATGAACATTCAAATGAAAATACTATAATTTCTTGCTTAGAATGTAATTTACAAAGAAGACGAAAAAATAGTGACAAGTTTTTATTTACAAAAAAAATAGAAACCAATCAAATAATAATTAAAAAAGTTTTGTAGATTATTCACTCCTTAACTTTTTGTTTGGTCTTTTTTCATTATTATTATTATTGTTTGAATCATATAAAGATTTTACTGCTTCTTTTAAATAACAATTATGAATAGTATTTACAACATCTTTCTTTATATTTTCATCAAGCGATTTAAACCATTCCGGCTCAATTAAATTATAATTTATTTCATTCAAATTGTTTATATTTATATTTATATTATTTTCTGAATTTAATTTATCAATTATAGATTTAATATATGTACTATAATTAATTAAATTATTATTAATATCACCAATATTCATTATAAATTTATATTATTATATAAAATAATATATTTATATTATTTTATATAATTTCTTATTTTTTAAATATTTCTCAATTAAATAGTTTCATAATTAACTATTTAAAAAGTATAATTTATGAATAGTAATAAACTATTATGTCATTGACAACACAAAATGAACTTTTATTAAATAAACTTATGAAATATTATAATCATAATAAAAATTTGAATAGTATGTTGAAAATAATTAATGGTGAATCTAAAACATCATTACGAATAATAGATTGGTTTGCTACTAATTATTCAAAAAAAAATTATATTGTTTATAATATAATAAGAGAAGATTCTAAAGAAGAAAGATTTAAAGTATATGATGATTACAAATTAAAGCTAAAGGCATATTCGAAAAGGAGATTTGATCCTTTTTGCAGATGGGATAGAATAACAATCCCATATATCAATAATACATATGTACAAACTACTCTTGGACAGTTAAATTTTTTTAAATGGGCACTTGAAAATAAAATTATTGATTATATTGAAGAAAATTATAAAGCTATTGAAGCAGATATGAACACACGTAATAATGTTAATAAAAAATTAAAAAATATTTCATTAACATCAAATTCTTCTAATGAATCTGATGATTCTAATTTCTCTTATAATTCAAATTTATCAAGTAATTCCAATAATAAAACTAGAAAAAAACGCGAGGAGCTTTCCACAAATGCTTTAAAAAGTATTAAAAAAGAAGATTTAGAAATTACAATATCCTTTCAATAATTATTTTTTAAAATAAATTTAAAAAATTGTCAGGATAATAATATAGAAATATATTTTAAAATGAAACAATTTTTCCCGGCTTTAAATAAATATAGTAATCATTTATTATTAAATAATGCAGCTGGTACACAAATACCAAATCAAGTTATTAAAACTGTTAATAATTTTATTGAATCTGGTTATGCTCAACCATTTGATAATAATATACTTTCAAAAATTAATTTAGATAATATTAATGAATCAAAAAAAATTGTAAATGTATTTTTAAATAATAATAATAACGGAACTATTGTATTTGGTAATTCATCTAGTCAATTAATGTATATTTTATCTAATTCACTTAAAGAATATTTAAGTATAGATAATAATTTTTCAAAAAAAAATATTATTATTGCAGATTTTAACCACGAATCATGTATAACTCCATTTGAACGAGTTGCATATAAAAATAGTTTATCATTAAATTGGTGGTCTGTTAGTTATGAAGAAAATAAAATTAGTATTAATTATAAAGATTTATTTGATAAAGTTAATGAAAATACAGAATTAATTATAATACCCCACGTTAGTAATATTTTAGGTAATGTGTTAGATATTAAATATATTAAAAATGAAGTCAATAAAATAAACACAAACACTAAACTTGTTGTTGATGGTGTAGCATATATGCCACATAATTTAATGGATGTTAATGATACCAATGTAGATTTTTATGTTTTCTCATTTTATAAGTTATTTGGTTTAAGAATATCTTGTTTATACATAAAAAATAATACATTTAACTATAATATAGAAAATCAAAATCATATATTTTTTAATAATGATAACTATGAAAATAAATTACAAATCGGTGGTATTAATTATGAATGTTTAGCGAGCATTTTAGGTGTTAAAAATTTTTTTCTAAGTTTAGCTGAAATGATAAATTATAAAAATACACTTAATTTTAATAGGTCACTTATTAATTATTGCTATAATAATATGACAAATTATGAAAAAGTAAATACAAATCTTATGGAACAATTTTTAACAAATAATGCAGAAATAAAATACTATACTGATAATAATCTTAAGAAAACTCCTATATTTTCATTTACATTTAATAATTATAGTTCAAAATATATTGTTAATACTTTAAATTCATTAAATATAATAATCGCAAATGGATCTTTTTATAGTAATAGACTAATATCTAATTTAGATATTAATGAAACAGATGGCGTTGTTAGAGCTTCATTTATGAATTATAATTATATTCAAGATATTGAAATATTAATACAAAAATTAAAATACTTTAAAAAGCATAATATGTCTTTTAATTATTGTATTAATTCAACATTAAAAAATAAATTAAGTGAAAATATAAGAAACTCATTTTATAATTTACCAAAAGACACTTTTTATGAAAATAAACGCTATCGCGCCTTTTCTTTATTAGAAACTACTGATTCTAAAATAAATATTGTTGGAGATGCATCATTTTTTCAGTCAACAGCTTATAATTCTTTCAATGGAAACAAAGTAAGAAATTATGAAAATATATCGTCAGATTTATTAACTGATACCAATTTTAATAAATTAGTTTATGAATTTAAAAATAAAGCCGAAGACGCTATGAACGAAGATGTAGATTATATTTTTGTTCATCAAATTAGAGTCGATGCAGATAATGAATCTATTGATTTAGTCCCCGAAGGAATACATAAAGATGGATATAATGTTATTGGAATGGTATGCATTAATAGATGCAATATAGTTGGTGCTGAAAGTATCATCTTTAATGAAAGTAAAGAAATTGTATATAATAAAGTATTGGATGAGGGTGAAATGCTTATTATTAATGATAATAATTTTTATCATTCTGTAAGTGAAATAAATAAAAAAGATCAAACTTTAAAAGATTCATTTAGAGATATATTTGTTTTTACTACAATTTCTTAATTATATTTTATTTATTTAAAATAATATATTATAATGAATAATATAATATATTATTTTATTTTTGGTTGTTTCATTTCAAGGTTATTACTTTCTTTTATTGTAAAAAATTTAAATATGAAATATTATTATTATATTTCTTGGCTTTCATTAATTATTGGTCTATCTTTTTTAAGAAAAATTATTTTTAATCAAAAAAATGAGCGCGGATTCTTTGGAAATAAAACATGGTGGAAAAATTATAGAATAATACATTCATTTAATTATTTGCTAGTGTCATTTTTAACATTTAAAAAGAATAAACATGCATGGAAAATATTATTTATAGATGCATTTTTAGGATTGTTTTTTTTTATTAATAATTATTCTTCTGTTAAAATATTATCTTTTAAATAAGTATTATTACATAATGATTTAATTAATTTAGTATTTGATTTATCATTATCTTTACCTAACAATGAAAGTGATTTTGCAAAGCAATCTTTTTTAACTTCATCATTTTGATTATCTTTATTTTCATCTATCCATTTATGTAGCGCTTTATATTGATGCGATGTAACATTTTTTATTACTTTTTTAATATTATTTTTTTTATCATCTTTAAACCAACTATTATTATCTTTAATATATAAAATCTCTCGTTTTACATCAGTACAGTGTAATGGTCTTTTAAAAATACCTAACTTATTTATATTTTCTAATATTAATTCATTTAATTCTTCATTTAAATTGTCTTGTTTTTTAAAATCAATTAGATTTATACTTGTTTGTATTTTTTCTATAAATTCATTTATATTTAATGCATCTTTACATTTTTCATTTAAAAAAATATTTATATTATAATTATTTGTAATTATATTATCTCCTATTTTTGGTATTAATTCATTAATTTGCTTATCTTTATTTTCTAATTGTTTCTTCAATTCTTTATTTTCTTCTATTAATGTGTTTTTAATTTCATTATTATCATTAATTAATTTACATACTAATTCTTTTAAATCTTCATGATGATTTTCTCGACTAATATTGCTACTATTTTTTTCAATAATATTATTAGAGTTAATTAAACATTTTTTTTTATGATTGTATAATGAACTTCTATATGGATATTTTCTACCACATTCGCATTTGAAAAAATTATTTAAATCATCTATTTTATTATTACAAATATTAATTTTAACATTTGATAAATCATTTTGCTCATTTTTTTTATTAATATTATTTATATGTTTTACAGTTAATAAATGCCTATTAAAATCTTTTTTATTTATTGTTAAAAAATTACAAGTTTCACATATATATTTTTTTTGATTTTTTTTATCATTCATTTATTTTAATATATATTAATAAAAAAACCTTATATTTTTTCCATTATTAATATAATAACATCATTTGTGATTATATTTATATTTTAAATACAAACATATATTAAGATTATCATATATCTAAATAATGTTGTATTTTTACCCATTTTTTAATTTACATGCAGTTTTACATTTGAAAAATTATTAAATTATTATCATTTATGGAGCAAACTTTAAAAACTATTAAAAATAATGAAAAAAAACCCAAAAAATGTTGTATTTTATACAACCAAAAAAAACCCAAAAAAAATAATTTTACAAATTTTTTAAAAAATTAAAAAACTGATTTTTTAAAATTTTTTTTATTGACATCATTTTTCAATATAATTTTTTTCTTTGAAAAATAATGAAAAAAAAAAAAAAAAAAAAAATTTAAAAAAAAATTTCGAAAAAATCTTTAAAAAAAATTATAAAAAATAAAAATAGTTTTTTTTTTTTTATTTTTTAAAAAATCAAAAATTAGATAAGTTTTTTT